>Ga0302278_10000013_pt1 | contig 215107 bp, 184 predicted proteins | sample III_Bog_N3_2_FD_194543 | JGI IMG/M metagenome (GOLD analysis project Ga0302278, IMG submission 194543) | Peat permafrost microbial communities from Stordalen Mire near Abisko, Sweden - III_Bog_N3_2 | ecosystem: Environmental > Terrestrial > Soil > Wetlands > Peat | place: Sweden: Abisko...
AGCACCTTCCCATTGCATTTGAAGGAAACGGAATTTCGCTTCAACCAGAGAAAAAATAACCTTTACAAAGTGCTACTATCAATCCTCAGAAAGGACCCGCTCTGACGACCTTTTCTTCCTAAGCCCCATATTTTTATAGGGGGAGGGGGTAAGGCCTCCGGGAAGAAAGATTGGTTATACTCACTCCCACTCCGCCCAAGTGCTGGGAACATCCCTGATTGCATTGTGCGCCGCGGAGGAAAAATAAACGGCAATTTGCGCGGGAATTCTGTTCGTGGTCTCCCGTTTTACGGAGCGGGGAGACGCGTTCCTTTGGATAGAGGGCATCTGCCTTCGTGGAACCACCCATTCTTGGTGCGATTGCCCTGGGTGGTGGCGCGTGTCACAGGACGTTCATACTACGGGTGTGATAGGATTCGCGCTTCAAGCGATAGACGCCTGATGGATTCATCCAGCATTCATCATTCAGGCGCCTGCCGGAGTCCTACTGCATGGACGAGGTTGACGGCAGACCGGGATCTTTGGCCACGCAATGCGGCCATGCGAGCGCCCTGACGGACGCTGCAATGCTTTCCCTGTCTTCAAACGCCATCCTGCAATCTATTGCCCTCTCGCGGATAGCGCGGCGCAGCGGCGAACGACGCTCCAAATCATCAGTTCAGCACTCTTTTCGAGCCTCCGTCTTTCGAAGATTGGGACCTTCACGCCTGTCGAGCGCACGAGCGCATGAGGACAGGGTGGGGAATCCCGTTTCCAGCAGCGGATAGTTTCGGTTTCTATCCACATCCATCCAATCCCGCGCCTTTTTACTGGTGCGGACCAGCCGAAGGCAGTAAAACCCACCGGAGGTGGTATGAAAACGTATCAGGGAAGTGAGATCCGCAACGTAGCTGTAGTTGGGCATGCACATAGCGGCAAGACCACGTTGATTGCCGCTCTGTTGCATGCCGCGAAGATGACTCCAACCCAGGGCAGAGTGGAAGACGGCACGGCCGTCACCGCCTATGACGAAGAGGAAGTTGCCCGCGGGGCGACGATGCAGAATGCCGTAGCCTTTGCCGAGTGGCAGGGCGTCAAGATCAATCTGGTCGATACTCCCGGCTTTCATATGTTTTCTCACGAGGCCAAGGCGGCGCTGCTGCCGGTGGAAGCGGCCATCGTGGTGGTGAATGCCCAGAATGGCGTCGAGTCGGTCACCGAGCGGGTTTGGCGCTTCGCCGAAGACGCCAATCTTCCCCGCGTGGTGCTGGTCAACCAGATGGACCACCCCAAGGCCGGCGGCGGCGGCGGGCTGAGCGCGCTGATCGACGATCTGCACGAGCGCTGGGGGCGCAACTGTGTTCCCATCCAGCTGCCGATCTCCGATGCGCAGGGATTTCATGGCGTGGTTGATCTGGTCACCATGGATGCCTTCTACTACACCCCCGGCGGTGATGGTCGTGGCAAGGTGACGGGTGAGATTCCCGCCAGCGTCGCGGCGACGGCCAAGGCCGCCCATGAAGCGCTGGTCGAACTGGTCGCCGAGGGCAAGGACGAGCTGATGGAGGAGTTCTTCGAGAAGGGAACCATCCCCGAGGAGCATCTGATCAGCGCGTTGCATGAGGCCATTCGTGAAGATCGCATCTTCCCCGTGCTTTTTTGCAGCGGCCTGGCCAACATGGCCCTGGATCACCTGCTGGACTTCATCAAGGTCTATACTCCCTCACCGATGGAGCGCGCACCTGTCGCGGTTCATGCTCCGGCGATGGAGGTGGTGGCCGTGGGCGCTTCGGGCGCGGTCGAGGCGGGAGCGGGAGTCAGCTTCCGCAAGGTCGAGGACACCGAGCCGTTGGCGCTGTCGGTCTTCAAGACCATGACGGATCCATTTAGCGGGCGCATCAGCTTCTTCAAGGTTTTGAGCGGCGTGGTCAAGAACGACGCCACGGTGGAGAACTACACGCGGCGTTCGCAGGAACGGCTCTCCCACCTCTCCATCATGCAGGGACGCAAGGCGATTGAAGTGGCTGAGCTGCACGCCGGCGATATAGGCGCGGTGGCCAAGCTGCGCGAGACCCTCACCGGTGACACGCTGGGGCAGAAGGGCGCGGAGTGCCAGGTCGATCTGCCGCCGATGCCCGAGCCGGCGATGACTTATGCCATCGAGCCCAAGACTCGCGCCGACGAGGACAAGCTGGCTCCGGCGATTCACAAGCTGATGGAAGAGGATCTGCTGATTCGCTTCTTCCGCGATCCCATGACCAACGAGTTTCTGATCGGCGGCGCGGGACAGCAGCACATTGAAGCCATCGTCAGCCGCCTCAAGAAGCGCTATCACGCGGAAGTTACGTTGAAGGCTCCCAAGGTGCCCTACCGCGAGACCATTCGCAGCAAGGCCGAGGCGCAGGGACGGCACAAGAAGCAGACTGGCGGTCACGGCCAGTTCGGCGACTGCAAGATTCGCATGGAACCGCTGGAGCGCGGCGCGGGCTTCGAGTTTGGCGTCGAGGTCTTTGGCGGCTCGGTGCCGCGGCAGTTCATACCTGCCATTGAAAAGGGCATTGTGGAATCGGCAGCGCGCGGCTATCTGGCCGGCTATCCCGTGGTGGACTTCAAGGCCACCGTCTACGACGGCAGCTATCACGATGTCGACTCCAACGAGATGTCGTTCAAGATGGCGGGGAGGCTGGCCTTCCGCAAGTGCATGGAATCCTGCAAGCCCTGTCTGCTGGAGCCGGTGATGAAGGTCGAGATCGAAGCGCCGGAGGAGTTCGCCGGCGCGCTGATGGGCGACCTCAACCAGCGCCGAGGACGCGTGCAAGGGATGAACTCGAAGGGCAAAGTAACGGTGATTAACGCCGAAGTTCCCATGGCCGAGATGCTGACTTATGGAACCCAACTCACCTCCATGACCCAGGGCAAGGGGAGCTATCGCATGGAGATGAATCACTACGAGATCGTTCCGCAGTTGGTGGCCGACAAGATTCTGGCCAACGCCAAACGGCCCGTGGAGGAGGAAGAGGAATAGCGCTTGCAGCGCGGCGGACGCTCGGCACCTGCGGTGCGGCAGACGCTCGCTGTTCGCTCGCAGGGGGTTCGTGGTTTCCCTCGTCAATAGTCACTGAAATGCGGGTGCTCCCCGGTCCGGATTTTCGGACCGGGGAGACCAGATACTCAAAATACCTAAAAGTCGAACTCGACGAAATATCCTTAAAGTGGGATAATTATGGCGCGGCAGTTTGTACCGGGTGAAAAGCCGCTTTTCTGGATTGCCTCCGCACTGAAGGAGATCGGACAGTTTCCCTCCGCAGTGCAGCGAAGCATGGGGTTTGCTTTGAGTGCAGCTCAGTATGGCGGCAAACATCCTTCTGCCAAGCCGTGGAAGGGTGAGGGGCCCGGAGTGCTGGAGGTTGTCAAGGATTTTCACGGCGACACCTACAGGACGCTTTATACGGTTCACTTCGAGCGCGCGGTTTACGTCTTGCACGCCTTCCAGAAGAAGTCGCCGCGTGGAATCGAAACCCGGCAATCCGATATTGCACTGGTGCATGATCGTCTGAAGTTGGCGCGTCTGGATTATGAGGAACGATATGGCGAATGAGACCAAAGATCGAGTGATTGCCAGCAGTGGCAATGTCTTTGCCGACATGGGGCTGCGGGATGCCGGCGAACTGGACACCAAGGCGCGCCTCGGGACGGCCATTCAGCGCATCGTTGAGCAACGCGGATTGACGCAGGCCCAGGTTGCCGAAGTGCTCGCCATCAATCAGCCGAAGGTCTCCGCGCTCTTGAATTACAAACTCGAAGGATTTTCCGTGGAGCGGCTAATGCGCTTTCTGGTTGCGCTTGGCCATGATGTGGAGATTGTTGTGAGGAGCAAGCCACGCACGCGCGAAGCACGCATTGCGGTGAGTGCGGTGTAGAGTTGCTTTTCTAAGAATTGAATGAGATGGATAGTCTCTATACATCAGTGCTCATGGACTGGCTACAGCAAAACCAGAGTCGATGTATCCCGAAACCAGGCACTCAAGTCGGCGCGACCATCAGGAAGCGACGACCTTCCAGAGTGCTTGTCAGGATATAGGGACTCTGGTTTTGCTCTAGAGCATTTTCCGAAAGAGTGTGAACTTTATGACAGCATCGAAGGTCGTCACACACTGGTTTTCGTGTCAACTTGAGAGCGTGGTTTCTGTCTAAAGTATTTCGAAAAATGCTACAACGTTTCCTGCCCCATTCACGCAGTTCCTAGTGCAGCAACTCTCAAAATTCGGGCGTTGCCTCCTGCCCTTCTTCTTCCGCCAATGAGTCGAGCAACGTCTGCTCAAGCTGCGCTCGGGCTTTGCGTTTTTGGTCGGCACGGACCAAGTCGCGCATGTAGTCGCTGACGCTGTCATATTCCTCGATTGCGACCTGTTCCTCCACGTATTGCATCATGGGGTCGGGCAGGGAGATGTTCACGGTCTGCATGGGGGCGTCCTTTGAGGTGAACCTAGCACTCGGATCAATCCATGTCAATCGATGGCAGGCTCCGATATTTCCAGTTGTGGGCAGATAATCAGATCAGCATCCGAGGAACAGACGCATGAATCGCATTTCTTTTGCCATTGTGAAAGAGTCGCTGAGCGCAATCCTGCTGCGCTTGGGCTTTTCGCAGACGCGCGCCGCGGCCTGTGCACGACTCTTTGCCGAGGCGAGTTGCGACGGCGTTGCTTCCCATGGCTTGGGCCGGTTTCCGCGCTTTGTGGCGATGGTGCGCAATGGGGTGGTTGATCCTGTAGCGGAAGCAGAGAAAGTAACCGGTCTGGGCGCGCTGGAGCGCTGGGATGGACGCCGGGGCGCAGGTAATCTGAATGCGCAGGCGGCGATGGGCCGGGCAATTGAGCTAAGCCGGGAGCATGGCGTGGGCTGGGTGAGTCTGGGCAACACCAATCATTGGATGCGCGGCGGCAGCTATGGCTGGCAGGCAGCCGAGGCGGGCGTGATCGGCATCTGCTGGACCAACACCATGCCCAATCTGCCGCCCTGGGGCGGGTCAGAACCAGTGTTGGGCAATAATCCGCTGGTGATGGCGGTGCCGCGATCCAAGGGGCATGTGGTTCTGGATATGGCTATCTCGCAGTTCTCCTATGGAGCGCTGGCCGGCTATAGCCAGCGCGGAGAGCTGCTGCCGGTGGATGGCGGCTTTGACGAAGCCGGTCAACTGACCCGCGATGCGGCGGCCATCGAGCGCACGGAGAGGCCGCTGCCCATCGGCTGCTGGAAGGGTTCTGGATTGGCCATGCTGTTAGACATGATTGCGGCTACCACCGCTCTGGGGTTGGCTACCCATCAGATACCCGCTGATTCGCTGCGCGAGACGGGGCTTTCGCAGGTCTTCATTGCGGTCAATCCAGCAGCGCTGGGAGAGGCGCAGAAGTTGGACCAGATTGCCGACGAGATTGTGGCCTCGGTGCACGGCTCGCGCCCAGCGGAGGCGGCCTGCAAGCTGCGCTATCCCGGTGAGCAGACACTGCGTCTGCGCAAGGAAAACATGCAGCTGGGCATTCCGGTTGACCCTGTGATTTGGAAAGAGATTTTATCGATTTAATCGATTAAGCAGTGTATGCACAGCGGTAATCACCCTCTGTATCTTCTCTCTTTCGCGCAAAGGTAGTGTTGGTATACATTGTTGGCACGTTTCCTGCGGACAAATTTCTGACTTGAAATCCTGAATGCTGCCTGAGGTGTGTTTGACCCCGAGGGGGGATACGGTCAGGATGTCCGAAGCAGCAAGCGATAGCAAAGATGCACTGTGCAAGACATTTCCGGTCATGGCCTGCACTTCAAGACGGCGCTGCAGATTGCTGTTTGCTCCACTCCTGCGACACTAGGCCAGGATCGACTTTGTGGTTAGCAGTCTTTTACGGGAAAGCGTATCCATCTCCGGGATGCTGTTGGGCGTAAAAAGGCAGGCAATATGCAGAAGCAGAGCCGTATTTATATATACGCGTTGACGCGAAGGTCGCTTCTGCCGGCGTTGGCTTGTTTGCTTTTCCTGCTCCTGTCTGTTTGGGGCTTTTCTCAGCCCGGGGAACCGCCCACAGAGCAGACGGTAGAGCAGCGCGTGGTGCGAACGGTGCACCAGATTCACATCCTGAGCAATGCTGAAGCCCGGCAGGCTTACCCCGTAGAACTGGATGGCGTGGTGATCTACTCCGATCCCGAGTGGGGACTGCTGTTTGTACGCGATGAAACAGGATCGGTCTACATCAACGTTCATGGCAGCAAGGCGACCTACCGTCTGGGTACGCGGGTGCGCGTCGAGGGTGTGACGGGGCCGGGGGATGCGCAGCCGATTGTGGCTCACCCGCGGATTCATGTCCTGGGGAGTGGGCGGGCTCCGGTGGCGGAGCCGAGAAGTGTAGCCGAGCTCGATAGTGGCGAGGCGGACAGCAGTTGGGTGGTTACCGAAGGTATTTTGCATCCCTGCGAACCGATCTGGAACCGCGTCTGCTACCGCATCTTCGATGGCAAGAAGCTGGTGTGGCTGGTGGCGCCCCAGTTGGATAGTCCCGCAGCGCAGCGGCTGATAGGCGCCAAGGTGCGGGTGCGAGGCGTTAGCGCGTTGCACTTCAATGCCGCCAACAAACGCGTCGCCGCGCAGCTCTTTGTCAATACGCTGAACGACATCAAGGTAGAAGAAGCAGGGCTGGCGGAGAGTTCTGCGCCGCAGACCATCGACAGCGTTTCAGCCGCGAGCGCCGCACAGCGTTTTGAGCGTCCGGTGCATGTGCGCGGCACGGTCACCTGGGAGTCCCCGAAACTCTTTGCCTTGCAGAGCGGAACCAGCACGATCTTTGTCGAGGCGGTGAAAGGGGCAGGTGTGCAGGCGGGCAAGATGGTTGATGTGGTGGGCTTTCCCGCGCTGTCTCCCTACGGACTGGCGCTGGCGGATGCGGTGACGCAGCCCTCCGCGGTGGCACAGAGCCCTATTGCGCCGCTGGCTTCCGATGCAGCCGAGCTGATAAAAAGCTCGCTCAATGGCCACCGGGTGCGGCTGCGGGCGCGGTTGTTGAGCCAGGATTCCAACCCCACCGAGTTCACCTACGAACTGCAAGATGGAAAGCAGCGCTTCAAGGCCCGGTTACTGCGTCGCGAGGCAACCCGCGAGGTGGTGGGGCTGGAGCGGGACGCGGTTATGGAGCTGACGGGCGTTGCCGTAGTGCAAAGCGCTACCGCACATGAGCCCGGATCGCTGCTGGTGCTGATTGAGTCGCCGGCAGATATGGAGGTGCTGGGCGTCCGAAGCTGGCTGACGCTCAAGGTGGGTTTGGTCATTCTGGGGGCCATGGCTCTGTGCGTGTGCATTCCGATGATCTGGGTGAGTATGCTGCGGCGGACGGTGCGCAAGCAGACCAGCATCATCCGCTCGCAACTGGAGAACGAGTTGCATCTGGAGACCAGGTACCGGCGTCTCTTCGAACGCAATCTGGCGGCGGTCTTTACCTGGCGGGCGGATGGCGTCATTTTGGACTGCAACATGGCCTTTGTTCGTCTGCTGGGATTTGAGAGGTGCGAGGAAGTGATCGGGCGCTCCTACTGGGAGTTCGATCTCGACCCGGAGCGGCGGCGGGAGGTGCTGAGCGATGAGGTGCTGAGCAATCGCCACGCCAGCCTGCTTTGTGCCGATGGTTCCACCCTTCACCTGCTGAAAAACATCACACCGGTGGTGACTGCCGAGGGCATCGTCTATGAAACCACCGCCATCGACGTGACCCGAATCAAGCAGAACGAGGCGGAGTTGCAGCGAGCCCGGGACGCCGCTGTTTATGAATCGTTGAACGATCCGCTGACCGGCCTTCCCAACCGGCGGCTGCTGACCGACACGCTGCGGCAGATGTTGGACAGAGCGCGCGGTGAGGCCAGTATGGTGGCGCTGCTTTACATCGATCTGGATGGGTTCAAGCTGGTCAACGACAGTTTGGGACATCCCATCGGCGACGGGCTGCTGGTGCAGGTGGCGGGCTGCCTGAGGGGCTGGGTGAGTGAAGGCAACATGCTGGGCCGGATGGGCGGCGACGAGTTCCTGATGATTCTGGACAAGCTGGACAGCCGTGAAGAGGCTACGCGCATTGCCGAGGAGTTGCTGGCCGCCATCTCCAATCCTTTGTGGGTTGAGGGACACGTGCTGGCCATCGGCGCCAGCATCGGCATCAGCATCTTTCCCGACAACGCCACCGATGCCGAGGAACTGATGCAGCACGCCGACAGCGCCATGTACGCAGCAAAGCGCGAAGGCAAGAACCGGGCGCTCCAATTCACTCCAGAGATAGGCTCTCTGGTGCAGGAGAGGCTGAAACTGGAGAATCAGTTGCGCGGCGCCGTGGGGCGGGGCGAGATCTATGTTCACTATCAGCCGGAGTTCAATGTGGCCGACCGCCGCCTGGTGCGCTTTGAGGCCCTGGCGCGCTGGAACCATCCCACACTGGGCAAGATTCCTCCGGTCAAGTTCATCCCCATCGCCGAAGAGTGCGGGATGATTTCAGCACTGGGGATGTACATCATGGAACTGGCCTGCATGGAGGCGTTGCGTTGGCAGGGACTTTCGTCGCACCCCATCCAGGTTGCAGTCAACGTCTCCAGTATTCAATTCCGGCGGCCTGGCTTTGTGGAGGAGGTCTGCGGCATTCTGGAGCGCACTGGACTCAGGCCGGAGCTGCTCCAGATTGAGCTGACCGAATCGGTGATGCTCAGTGGCACGCTCAGAATCTCGCAGATCATGAACCGCCTGCGCCGTATGGGCATCAGTCTGGCCATCGACGATTTTGGCACCGGCTATTCCAGCTTGAGCTATCTGCCTTCGCTGCCCTTCGACTCGCTCAAGATCGATGCTTCGTTCATTCGCAATCTGGGCATTCAGCCGGAGAGTGAATCCATGATTCGCACGCTCATCTCGCTGGCCCACAACTTTGGCATGAGGGTCATCGTCGAAGGAGTGGAAACGCAAAAGCAGTTGGAGCTGATTCAGGCCCTGGGCGCCCATGAGTTGCAGGGCTTTCTGCTGGGCAAGCCGACGGCTGATCCCATTGACTTCATCCAGGAGCCGGTGGCGGCGGATTGAGTGGAGTTGCTCGCCAGTTAAGGTGGGGTGGAACCCGCAAAATGAGATTTTGAGGAGTTGGGGCGATTTTCTGCCTTCCCCCGGAATCTTCGCGCGGTATTTTTCATCTTTAAGAGTGATGCTCGTGAAATCATTCATTTTCTTGCGGGGCGCTGCCCCCTCTGTTTTTGCTTTGCTGACGCTGGCGGTAGCGGGAAGCGCCTTGCAGGCTCAGGCTCCCAACCCAACTTCTGTGTCCAACCCCTTTTATGGCAGTGTGATGGCGCACGCCGCCAGCAGCGAAACGGTGAAGCTCTCTCTGGACGATGCGGTGCGCATGGGGTTGGAGAACAATCTGGGCCTCAAGGAGGCCGAGAACGACGAAAAGTCGCTTCAGGGCCAGAAGAACCAGGCCTTGCAGAACTTTTTGCCGACCATCATGCTGACCGGCGACCTGGGCGTTCACCAGCAGAATTTGGCCGCGATGGGCTTTGGCCCGGGCGTGATCAAAGAGTTTGCCAAGATGTTTCCCGGCGGCAAGTTTCCGGCGGGCATGTCGTTCATTACCCGCGACGATCTGACCGACGGCAAGATCCAATACAGCCAGATGCTCTTTTCCGGCCCGGTGATCGCTGCCTGGAAGGGTGCGATTGCGGCCGAGCGGGCAGCGCATTACAACAAGACATCGGCGCGGGGCGAAGTGGTCCAGCAGGTGGCTTCGGCCTATCTACACGCTCTGGCCGCATCCAGTGAGGTGGACAATGCCCTGGCGCTGGAAGCCGCCGACCGGGTGGCGCTGGATCAGGCCCACGCGGCGCATGAGGCTGGAACCGCCGCCAATCTGGATGAACTGCGCGCCCGTGTGCAAATGCTGGCTCAGCAGCAGGCGGTGATCTCCGCGCAGAACGCGCTGGAAAAGGATCAGATCCTGCTCAAGCGTGAGATTGGACTCGATGCGGGCCAACAGATCGCACTGACCGATCCCGCTCCGTACAGTGAATTGGCCGCGGGAACGCCGGACGAGGTTCGGGCCGTCGCTTATCAGAACCGCCAGGACTACAGGAAGCTGCAAAATCAGGAAATTGAGATGCGCTCCATTCACGCTGTCTATCGCGCCGAGCGCCTGCCCAGCCTGAGCTTTGGCGGCTATTACGCGGTCAGCAAGGTGAATGATTCCATTACGCACGGCAACTTTGCCGCGCAGGGTAATCTGAGTGTGCCGCTCTTCCGCGAGGCCAGCCTGCGCGGCCAGACCGACACGGCCAAGGCGCAACTCGCCGAAGTGAGCTACCAGCTTGCCGACCTGCGCAGCCAGATCGACTATCAGGTGCGTGTCGCCCTGCTCGACGTCAACGCCAGCGCGCAACTGGTCTCGGTCGCCCGCTCCAATGTTGATCTGGCCACTCGCGCCCTGGGCGACGAGACGGAGCGGGTCAACGCCGGAGTGGACGATAACCTGCCTCTGGTCGATGCGCAGGCTTCGCTGGCCTCGGCGCAGACCAATCTGGTGGAGAGCCTCTACCAGTACAACCTGAGCAAGCTGGTGCTGGCCCGCGCCTCGGGCATTCTGGAAGCGCAGTATCGGGTGTATCTGGGCAGATAGATTTCTTGGCGGGTATAATCCTCGAATCTTAATTTGAGGAAAAGCAATGTTTAATGCGCGAACCTTCGCTTTAAATTTTGCCGCTCAGAACCATGCCGAACGTGTGTCCTACCTGGAGAAATTGCTGACCGATAGAACCATTGTTTATATCGACTTTGGAAATGTGCGGGAGTGGCGAAAACGACTCGGTTGGGAGATCGATCTGGAAAAGCTGAAGCTTTTTCTCGATTCCTTTGGCGTGAAGGAGGTCCGTTTCTATTTCGGCACCCTGCCGCAAGATGAGAGCGCGAACCGTTTCATGAAGTTTGTACACTCGCAAGGTTATAAAATCCGCACCAAAAAAGTGAAGAAGTTGCAACTGTCCATCGATCTGACCAATACTGCCGACCCGTGCTCTCAGGATGTTCTGGCTAGTTTCATGGACAAGGCATTGCTCAGGCTTCTCAGCCCGGGGGCTATCGCTTACCTGAACAATGAGATCAGGGAATTGAATCGACGCGGTCAACTCACGTTGGAATCCTGGAAATGCAATTTCGATGTGGAGATCGGGACGGACATGAGAATCGCCTGCCAGCTCGAGGAGGCAGATAGTTTTTGCCTGTTGAGCGGCGACAGCGATTTCGCCGACCCGTTGACAGTCATTCTGAATGCCAAGCGCCAGGTCACAGTCTTTGGAACTGCCAGACATATCGCTTCGGAATTAAATGCGCTGAAACCGCGAGGACTTCATATAGTCGATATTGCGGCACTCAGGGATTTCCTGGAAAAGAGGCCGTAAGCAAAAGAGACCCCTCACGGGGTCTCTCAGCATTGAGAATAGGGCACACAGGGGAAAGGAGAACGATCCCTGCGGCCTGCATTCATTATCGACATATCCCGGACGCAAAATCAAGAAGTTTTCCACAGGTGTATCAAAAATAATGTGGAAAGCTATCTCGATTTGTGCTAGGCACTGGGAGGGATGTTGTCCCCGATTGTCAGCATCGATGATTGGCGCTCTCCATCTGGAGATGCATTCCCGATAAGATAGATCCAGATGGCATTTACCGAGCAATACGATGTGGCGGTGGTGGGAGCGGGGCACGCGGGCTGCGAGGCGGCGATGGCGGCGGCGCGGATGGGGCTCAAAACTGCCCTGATCACCATGAATCTGGACCTGATCGCGCAGATGAGCTGCAATCCGGCCATCGGTGGAGTCGCCAAGGGGCATCTGGTTCGCGAGATCGACGCTCTGGGCGGGGTGATGGGCGAGGTTGCCGACGCCGTGGGCATTCAGTTCCGGCTGCTCAACTCTTCGCGCGGGCCGGCGGTGTGGAGTCCGCGAGCGCAGTGCGACAAGCAGCTCTACCGCATCAAGATGCGCGAGGTGCTGGAAGCCCAGCCCAACCTCCACATCCGCCAGGCCGAGGTGGTGGGGCTGGTGGTGGACGAGGGAACAGGGATCAAGGAGCAGGGAACAGGGATCAGGGAACAGGGAACAGGGATCAGGGAACAGGGATCAGGGATTGCCGAGGGACTAGGGACGAGGGACTTAGGGACTGAGACGAGGGAAGAGGGAGTAGGGGACAGGGAACAGGCAAGGCTCGTTCAGGGAGTGAAGCTCCGTGATGGCAGACTGCTGCTGGCGGGGGCTACGGTTATCACTACGGGAACCTTCCTCAATGGGCTGATTCACTGCGGCGAGGAACGCTATCCTGCGGGACGTTCGGGCGAGGCGGCCAGCGTGCTGCTGGGCGAGGCGCTACGGGCGCTGGGACTAAGGACTTGCCGACTCAAGACAGGTACGCCGCCCCGGCTCGACGGGCGCACCATTCGCTGGGAGGCCTTTGAGCGCCAGCCGGGCGACGCTGAACCTACGCCCTTCAGCTTCAGAACCAAGAGAATTGTTCAACCGCAGATCGATTGTCATATCGCCCACACCACTCCGGAGACGCTGCGCATCATTCGCGAGAACGTCCACCGTTCGGCGATGTATTCGGGGCGGATCGAGGGCATCGGGCCGCGCTATTGCCCGTCCATCGAAGACAAAATCGTCAAATTTCCCGACAAGACCCAGCACCAGTTCTTTCTGGAGCCGGAAGGGCTCAATACCCACGAGGTCTACGTCAACGGCATGTCCACCTCGCTGCCCATGGAGGTGCAGTGGCAGATCGTTCGCTCCATTCCGGGGTTGGAAGAGGCGGAGATGTTGCGGCCGGGTTACGCCATCGAGTACGACAGTGTGGACCCCACCGAACTGGATCGTTCGCTCAAGGTCAAATCCTTTATAGGGCTTTATCTTGCCGGGCAGATCAATGGAACCAGCGGCTATGAGGAGGCAGGCTGTCAGGGGCTTATGGCCGGCATCAACGCGGCGTTGTGGGTGAAGAACGAGGAGCCCTTTACGCTGGACCGGACGGAAGGCTACACCGGCATCCTGATTGACGACCTGATCTCCAAGGGGACCAATGAGCCCTATCGCATGTTCACCTCGCGGGCGGAGTTCCGCCTGCATCTGCGCATCGACAACGCCGACCGGCGACTGACTGCTTACGGAAGGCAACTGGGCCTGATTGACGATGCGGCCTGGGCGGAGTTCCAGAACAAGCAGGAACGCATGGTGGCGCTGGCGCATTTGCTGAATACGGCCAAGGTCGATGCGGCGGGGCTGGAGTCGGCGGGATTGAGTGAACTGCCGGCCACGGCGGGGTTGACCTGGGCGCAACTGCTCAAGCGTCCCGAGGTGGGCGTGGAGCAGGCGCTCAATGCTCTGCGCGACCGGCTTGCGGATGATCCATTGTTGGTTGGGTGGCGGGAGTTGTTGGTTGATTGCGTAAACGCAGGTCCTTCGACTGCGTTTGTCGCACAGAACGCGCCAAACTCCGCTCAGGATGACAGTTCATGGGGCGCTCAGGATGACGGGGTAATTACGGGCGAATCGGCTTTGCGGCGCAGCACGTTGCGCAACGAGGCGCGGGCGGTGGAGACGGAGTTCAAGTTTGCCGGCTATCTGGACCAGCAGAAGAAGTCCATCGCCAAGCTCAAGGCGGCGGAGTCGGTCGAAATTCCTCTGTGGCTGGACTATGCGATCATCAGCGGCCTCTCGCGGGAGATGCGCGAGAAGCTGGAGCGGGTGCGTCCGGCAACAATCGGTCAGGCCAGCCGCATTCCCGGCGTGACTCCGGCGGCGCTCAGTCTGGTGCATGTTTCGATCCGCTTGCAAGGGGCGAAACAGCAAGGCAGCGAGACAGCGAGTCAGCAAGGCAGCGCGCCGGCGACTCAGGCCTGATGGTCCTCGGGCAGATCGACCAGGTTGAACTCTTCGACCATGCCTTGCAGACGCTGGGCGGTGCCCAGCAACTCGCTCGAAGCAGCCACTACCTGTTCCGCGCCGCGAACGCTTTCTTCGGTGCTCGCCGCTACCTTGTGGATGGTATCGCTGACCTGGGTAGCGACTGTCGCCTCGCGCTGCGCGGCCTGAGCGATCTCTTCGACGCGATGATCCACTTCGATGACCAGTTCGGCGATGCGTTCAAAGGTGCGGTTGAGGCTGGCGACGGTCTCCGCGCCCTGCATGGCATTGCGATAGGCGGAGTCGATGCCGCTGGCGGTGGCTTCGGTTTCGCTGGAGATGCCGCTGACCAAAGCTGCAACCTCCTGCGTGGCTTGTGCGGTGCGTTCGGCCAAGCGGCGGACCTCGCCGGCCACTACGGCAAAGCCGCGACCGTGTTCGCCGGCGCGGGCTGCCTCGATGGAGGCGTTCAGCGCAAGCAGGTTGGTGCCGGCGGCAATCTCCTGAATCACACCGACGATAGCGCCGATCTGACTGGCCCGCTCGCTCAAGGTGGCAATGCGGCCCACACTCTGCTTTGTGTCCGCGGAGAGGGCCTGGAAGCTGCTGACGGCGGAGGTGACCAGTGTTCCACCCTGACGGGCGGCATCGGCCGCGGTGCGCGCCTGGGTGGCGGCTTGCAAGGTGTTATCGGAGATGTTGGCAAAGTCGCGGGAGAGTTGCGCCACCGCTTGGGATGCGTCCTCGGAGTTCCTGCACTGTTCGGCCATGCGAGAGACCGCCTCTTGCGAGACACTGCGTATCTCCTGCGACTTGGCTGTCGAAGCCGCCGATCCGTCCCGCACATGGAGCAGAGTCCGCCGCAAGCGCAGCACATATTGATTGAAGCTGTGCGCCAGCGCCCCAATCTCGTCGTTGCTTCTTGCTTCCAGCAGCGTGTTCAGATCGGCCGTGGCCATATGTCCGGTTAGCTCGCTGACCGGGCGCAGCACCAGGCGGTTCATCAGCACCAGTTGCAGCACGATGATCAATGTGACCATCAGAAAGGTTCCCAAGGCCGGCAAACTCATAATCTTCAACTCCCGCATCGTTACATCGGAAGAAGGATATGCCGTCATGACGATGTATCCCCAACCGGGATAGGTCTCTTCATGCATTACCCAGCCTTTGGGATTGAGCAGCAGCCCATGCAGGCCGTCGTCGGAGATCTGGGTTCCGTGGTAGACCACGGCCCTGGAGGCTTTGAGCAGGGCTACAAAGCCATGGTCCAGAATCCTGGTATCCTGAATGCTTTTGCCCAGAGCGGAGATCGAATCCAGGCGGAATCCGGTGTACCAGGCGCCCACCAGTTTGCCATCTGCATCCAGCATGGGTGTGTAGCAGGTGGTGTATGGAGATCCGAGAATATCCACCACGCCGGTGAAAGCGCGCCCCTGGGTGAGTGCGGCGTAGGCTTTGCCCTTGGGATCGAGCACGGTACCGATGGCGCGCGAGCCGTCCGGCTTGAGGACGTTGGTAGTAACCCTGGTAAAGTTGCTGCCGTCCCAGACAAAGAGCGTAGCCGTGCCCCCAGCCAGAGCCTTCACATGGTCCACCATGGTGAAGTTTTGCACCTGTGATTCCGAACCCAGGTGCAGATCGGGCACCTGGACACCAGCCAGAGGGACACTGCCCTTCAGAGATGGAATTCCCTTGAGATGGCCTTGATCTTCCAGAATGCGGGATGCACTTTCGACCTGCGCGCGGGAGAGCTGGTCAATGTTGGCGATGCGGCCAATGACTTCCGTGGACTGGGCATTGGCCTCCTGCATAGCTTCCCGGTTGATCCACGCGGACGCGATACGCCAAGCTAAACCTGTACAAATAAGACAGTTAATTGAAACCGCAATCAATGTGGAAACGACCAGACGCGTACTCAGCGAGGAACGGTTCATAGCGACAGAGCCCCTATTCCATAGTTTGTGCCCCCGAAGGAACAACCCACTCATGTGCATCCTATCGGCCTTGCAGCGTAGCTGAGTAGCTTGAAGAGAAAGAAAAAGCCAAGGATGATTTTCTATATTGGCCGGAGGGGCTTTCTTTCCGGGATTGATAAACGGTTACAAACAAGATCGCGAATCCGATAAGGGAAATGCAATTTGGGCGTGAAGGAGTCGAGAGGCGGCGCATTCATGGCAGGAGTATTGTCGCCGCAAAAACCGATGACTCTTCCGGCCAGCTGTGGAATTCTGCTGGCCGGAAGAGTCATGAATGGATAGAGCATTTTCGAAAGTACTTTTAGTGAGTGAAGAGCGGGATGTGGAAGGGGCTCTCCGCATTGGAAGGCTTTTTGGCCTTGGCGTTGGAGTCTTCGCGCAGCACAGTGCGCTGCGAGTTGATGCACACCCAGCCGCCGCGCAGTCGCTCAAAGACGTGGGTGAAGACGCCCTTTTCATCGACCTGTGCCGAACCAACCTTGTGGTGCAGTACATAAGTGCCGTTGGCCACGGCGATATCGCCCAGCATGCGCACGGTAATGACCCGCTGATCCAGGTGCAGGGTCTTGTCTTCGAGGGTGATGATCATGGCCAATTGCTGGTTGCGGGTGGTAATGTCGCCGCTGGCCGAGACATCCACAAACAGGGGCGAGAGCACCAGTTCCAAACCGTATTGGTCGCGCAGGTTGATGGAGTTGGACCAAGTGTCTTCGATCTTCTGAAACTCCCGAATCTCAGGACTCTCGGTGGTGGTAGCCGCCGGAGGTGCTGGTTTTTGGGCCGAAAGCAGGCAGGAAGTGAGAAAGACCGCAGAAAAACAAGTCAGAATTCGCTTCATATAAATTGGAACTCCCCACTGAGATCATAGCGCCTCAAGCACGCAAGCCAGCCCCTTGCGGAGTACAAATCGCGTGAAAAGAAGAACGGCGCGCCCTGTGGATGGGGGCGCGCCGACTGGGGTGCTTCCAGAAAACCTGGGATTATGACAGGGATTGCAACCGGTCGGGGTTATGAATGCTGATCAGAGCGTCTTCGATGGAGATCCAGCCTTCCTTGCGGAACTGGCCCAGGGTGCGGGTGACGGTCTCGCGGGTGGTGCAGGTCATGGAGGCCATCTCTTCGTGGGTCAACAGCAGGGGGAAGCGGAAGCCGCCGCCATTCAGGTGCTCGCCGATCTGGTGCGCCAGTTCGAGCAGCAGCCGGCCCAAACGGGCGGCTACGGTCTCGGAGAGAGCGATACGGCAGGCGTCCTGAAGTGCGAAGCGGTACTCCTGACAGATGCATTGCACGGCACGCATCTGCGCTTCCTTGTGGGTGCGCAGAAAGCCCATAAAACGCTCCCGGTCGACGGGGCGCAACTGGGCGGCGGTCAGGGTTTCCGCGGAAACCTCATAGGCTCCGTGGGATAACACCGCATAGAGGCCCAGCATGGAGCCCGGTCCGGCGATGCGTACGATCATCTGGCGGTCCCTCTGGCGGCCGGCGGTCAGCTTGAGATAGCCGCCACAGATCAGATAGAGGCAGCGAGCTTCATCGCCTTGGGTAAAGAGAGGCGATTGCGCGGGCAGGGAGATGGTGCTGGTTGCCAGTTCCAAATCGGCCAGAACAGAGCTGCCAAGCGAACAAAACCAACCAGGACGGCGATTGGAACAAGCTGCGCAGCCGACTGGAACCTGTCGCGGTCCATGCTTCTGCCGGGTTTGCACTTCGCTGGGGGTCTCGATATTCGCCATGGTCTTGCCTTTTGAGCTATCGTGCAGGCGCTTGTGCTGCTACTTGCGGCCTGCATCGTGCCGTATTTTGATGACTGGAGAGCGGATGGGAGTCAAGCCCCTGAAAAGAGAGCCCCTCCCTCGTAAAGTCTAAGGATCGGCAGATCGCTATGATGTGACGGGCCTCACGTCTATTTTCCTCTCAGGTAACGCCAGACAGGTTGCAAATCACGGGGCAGGGCCGGTGGCTCGGCAATTGGATCGGGCGGCGGCGCAATGTGGCAGGCAGGGATAGCGGAGTTTGCCGGGGTTTTCGGTTTCGCGCAAACTGTTTCATTTTGGGCATAAAAGCGAAGAAAAGGGCGGTATTTGTGAAGCCGTCGTCTTGGCGTCGCACCATGGCGAGGACCTTTGAGTGTCGATATAGGAATGGGAAAGTGGATTCAAGCCAGCATTGGGTTGCATTTGGTTTGGGGTCTATGTCACTTTGGGGCAGGAAAACCAAGCCCGCAAGGGGGCTCTTCGTCGGATGTGATGGAGGTCACCGTTTGCGAGCAATTTTAAACGTAGGATGCGCAGGTAGTGATGCTCCGCACAATCGGCATCGTAAGCGACAGCGCGCCCAGGGTTCTGTCTCCGTTTTGGTTCTTTCGTAAGGGAGAAACCGGGTAGGGGATGGTACGCCAGGCGCGGCTTTTGTCGTGGACGAGGACGAGGGTGCATCAGCAAAGCATCCGAGGTGGTAATTGATGCACAGAGATAGGCCTGTAACGCAATTTTTGAATGGTGCGGCTCCGGGAAAGAATCCGGGACTGCGAGCATGTTGGATGTTGTTGGGCGGCGTCATGTTGATGGCGGCAGTTGCGAGCGCGCAGGCGCCCGTGAAAAAGCTCGCTACCGCTCCGGCCAAAGAGGCCACGGCTTCCAACTTTGTCGGTACCGAGACATGTGCCACATGTCACGAAGAAGTCTCGAAGAAGTTCGAGAGCAATCCTCACCAGAAGGCCGCGGAGATGAAGGGCGGGGTCAGTGTGACCTGCGAGAACTGCCACGGCGCCGGTAAGGAACACGTGGATGGCGGCGGCGACAAGAGCAAGATCTTCAATCCCACCAATGCCAGCGCCAAGGATGTGGACAAGACCTGCCTGGGCTGCCATGCGGGAACTCATCCCAACTTCGAGCGCTCTCCTCACGCCAAGGCCAATGTGGGTTGCACCGGTTGTCACAGCGTGCACCACAGCGAAGGCAACGAGCACCTGCTCAAGGCCGCTCAGCCCAAGCTCTGCTTCCAGTGCCACACCGAGATCAAGCCGCAATTTGCCATGACTTTCCATCACAAGGTGGAAGAGGGACTGGTCAAGTGCAGCGATTGCCATGATGCGCACGGTACATTCGGCAACGACAATCTGAAGTCCACCGCCGATCAGAATGCTGTCTGCACCAAGTGCCATATGGAAAAGCGCGGACCGTTCATCTATGAGCACGCCGCGGTCAAGGGCGAGGGTTGCTTGTCCTGCCATACCCCCCACGGGTCCGCAAATCCCCGAATGTTGAACATGCCGAACGTCAATACGTTGTGCAATCAGTGCCACAGCCCGGTTTCGGCAGGCACGGTTCACGGGATCAACGCGGGATCCGGAGATATGGTGCCATGCATTGCGTGCCACACCTTCATTCATGGATCGAATCTGAATCCGGCGTTCCTCAAGTAGGAGACGTGGCGTGCGCCGTACCTGATTTGTTTTACGGACGGCGCGGTCTGAATCCCGCACCAAACGCGTATGCGCTAGGTTCGCAGCGAGCATTTTAAGTGAGGCTTTATGAAGAAGATAGGCTGGTTTTCTCGGCTATCCAACCGCCAGCAGTCTGTTGCCATGGCCCAGTGTAAAGCTGGGGTATTGGGCATTGCACTGCTGATGACGGGCGCCGCTGGCGCCCAAAATTCAACCACCCCTGATCCGGGGCCGAAGACGCAGGTTTCCGCACCCCTCGGATACTCGATCCATCACAGCATCGACCTGGGCGGCAACATGGTCAGTGTGAATGGCAGCCAGGCCATGTACGACACCATGGTCAATCAGCAGTCCGGACCTCGTGTGCAGGGCCAATCGTTCGAGTTGCATGCGTTGCCCAGCAACAAAAAACCTTTGTTGGATGACATGCGGGCTTTCGTCTCCGGTTTCGGCGGCGACCCCAACAACGTTGTCAAGATGGACGCCTCCAAGGCCAAGATCTACGAGTTCACCGGCCTCTTCCGTCGCGATCGTCAGTATTTCGACTATGACCTGTTGGGCAATGCCAACATCGCGCCCACAACCTTGAACAACATGTCCAACGGCGTGGCTGTTCCGGTTGGAACCTGGGGTTCGGAGATGCAGTCTCCGGTGATGTTCAACACCGTGCGCCGCATGCTGGACACCGGGCTGACGATCTATCCGCTGGCCAAGGTGACCTATCGTGTAGCTTACGCGCACAACACCTTCTCGGGACCGTCCTTGAGCCCCGGCGAAGTGGTTGGCAAGTTCAACAACCTGTTGCAGCAGAATCAGCAGAACGGCACCGACAACTATACGTTTGGCCTTGACTGGAAGCCGTTGCAGGCGACCAAGGTGACTCTCGAAGAAGAGATCAACTACTACAAGGACGACACCTACTACACGCTGGCTCCGCAGTCCTACAATGTGCAGGAAGCGGACGGCACCAAGGCATCCATGGGCGACTGGGATGCGCAGTTTGCCATGGGTCTTGATCCGGCGGCTTTGGCTTCTGGCGCTACTACCTCGATTCCCTGCAACACGGTAGCCATGGGCACGGCCTACACCAGCACCAAGACCTACACCATGTTCACGGCACCGCAGGTTCCGGGCGGTCTGCCGGTCATCAATCCGGCTTGCGATGTGGCCACCAGCTACCTGCGCACGCAGCCGACCCGTATTCACACCCCCACCTCGACGCTGCGGCTGCAAAGCTCAAGCATCAAGAACATCGCCTTGAACGGAGATTTCCGTTATACCCTGGCGACCATGAACCTGGGCAACTTCGCCGAGAGCTTCCAAGGCTTGAATGGCGTGATTCGCACGGAGAACTGGGGCGGATCGGACCGTGGGCACCGTGCCGTGGTCGCTGCCGACTTTGGCATCGTCTGGGAGGCATCGAAGAAGTTCAGCCTCTCTGATCAGGTGAATTTCTCCTCGGTTCAGCAGCCTGGACATTCCACTCTCAACACTGCTGTCACGATGAACTTGCCGGCAACGGCAGGTGTTGCCGGAGTCAATGGTTGCGTAACCTCCACCGCTGGTGGATGCGAAACCATCAACTACTCTGGCGCGCTGACGGCGGGAACCGGATCGCAGGTAACCGGCAGCAGCGTAGGTACCGAATACACGTATCTTGGCCAGAATCAGATCATCAACAATCTGACCGCCAGCTATGATGTCACGGCTCGCACGCGGCTTTCGCTCACCTATCGTCACAGCACCCGCACCATTGCCGAGGCGCAAGCGTCGCCCGGTGCTGGATTCACGGATAATCAGCCTTTGGCGATCGGCTCCGACATCAACGGAACCGTCACTGTCAACGAAGACGGCGGAATCTTCAATGCCGCTTTCCATCCCATGCACAACTGGGACATCAACGGCTCGATTACCGCGCTCTACGACGACAACGCCTTCACCCCGGTTGCCCCGCGCCAGACCCGGCAGTACAAGGTTCATACCAAGTACAAGCCGAATGCCTGGACCACCCTGACGGCAGCTTTCAATGATCGCGAGCGGCACAACAACACCAACAACCAGCAGCTTGCCACCTCTCTGGCAACCGACGCTGCGCCGATCGCCTACGACGGTCCTCTCAACCACGTTGATTCCTATCGCTCGGTGAGCATGGGCGCGCAACTGGCACCCAACGAGTACTTCGCGCTCGATCTCAACTACGCCTACACCGATGTGTATGCGGCGACCAACATCTGCTTCTTCAACGGTGTCGCAACCAGCCTGCCTGGCGTCCCGGGAACGGCCACGCTCACCAGCACCGGAGCACCGGCTGTCTGCACCACATCGCAGTCGACCTCGGGTACCACGATCACGCCGACGATTACCGACTGGTTTGCGCGGGACTTCTCCGATGCTCCGACGCAGTACGGTTCGGCGTCGGTCATGCTTTCGCCCGACAAGAGCATTCATTTCAACATCGGATATCGCATCAACGAGGTGAGCGGCAGCGAGTTCTACAACGATGCTCGTATGGTCAAGGGCGCACTTAGCTCGACCTACCAGTCGCCCTTTGCCAGCGTAGCCTGGACGGTTCACCCCGGTCTGATCTGGAAGGCTTCGTACAACACTTACCGCTATGGTGAGGGTCCTGCTTCGGGACCGCAGTACTGCACCACTCAGGTTGTGACAACGGCGATTGTAAACGCCGGCACGGTTGCCGCTCCCGTTTCCTGCTCCTCGCTGTATAACGCAACCACTGGAGCGGGCGTGACCGGTTTGACCGAGCCGACCTCCGGCCTGACCGCAGCGCGGGAATTCCGTGCCAACAACATCACTCTGGGACTGCACTACGAGTTCTAGGAAACACTGTCTTGCTCAAGAAGACAGGGGTGAACCATGCGGTTCACCCCTTCTTCACGAGCAGGGGCAGAATCGCCGGAGATCAGGGAACTGCCTTCCCGGCATTACCGTTGTATAACGTTTTCTTGAAGATGTCGCACAGTTCCGCAGTCTTCGCTTGCGTCGGCCGCGGACGATATTCAGGAGCGGCGGTATGAAGAAGAGCATTCGAATTCAGTCGGCGCTGGCGGCGATTCTTATCGCGGCCGGCGCTTCGTGCTTTGCCCAGAGCTCGGGCGAGGCGACCTACAAGGCCAAGTGCGCAACCTGCCACGGTGTGGCGGGAATGGCTGAAAGCAATATGGCCCATGCAATGAAGGTGAAGCCGGTCAGTGATCCCGAGGTGAAGAAGCACTCTTTGGCGCAGATGATAGAAATCACCAAAAACGGCTTGGGCAAGATGCCTGCGTACAAGGACAAGCTGACCGACGCGCAGATCAAGGATGCGACGGAGTACTTTCACAAGCTTGTGAAGTAAGAATCAGGTTTGGGCAGTACATTCCACGTACACTGTGGATGTGCGTCCGCGGGGGAGACGGAGGCAACTTCGTCTCGAACGCTGACCGGTTGCAGGAAGAAAGCTGGTCGCGGGTCAAAAGCAGAATCAGTCAAGGTTGAACTGATTTTGCAGCAAGGAAATATCGTTTGGCAGGCGCTTCCCCGTGCATTCCGGCCGACGAAAACTCAAGGAGTCATGCAATGACGAAGAATTTCCGTTCTCTGTTGGTGTTGGCCACGGTCGTTTCCGTGTCCTGCGCCGTGGGCTTCGCGCAGTCCGGTGGCGAAGCGACCTACAAGGCCAAGTGCCAGAGCTGCCATGGAACCAGCGGCACGCCCAACCCCGGCATCGCCAAGATGATGGGCGTCAAGCCGGCCACCGATCCCTCGATCAAGGCGCTTTCCATCGATCAGATGGTCGCCGCCATCAAGAGCGGCAAGGGCAAGATGAAGCCGGTTGCCGGCCTGAGCGACTCTCAGATCAAGGACTCGGCCACGTACTACAAGTCCCTCACCAAGTAAAACCAGGCAAAGAAGTACGGCGCGGCTTTCATCTTTTCGAGAGCTGCGCCGATACTTTTAGCAGTATCAGCAGCGGTTACCGCCGTTCTCTGCCCGCGTGAATCAATCGGTCCGATTCGGTACAAATGTCAAAACAGCTTCCGCACCGTCAGCTCTTCCCATGCTCACTGATGGCCGGAACAATAAGGGGGTTCCATTGGCAAAGACCTATCGTATTCTGGTCGTACTGGCCGTGGTAGCTTTGGCCGGTTCGGTGTGCTTCGCGCAATCAGGCGGCGAGGCGACGTATAAAGCCAAGTGTCTGATGTGTCATGGCGCCAAGGGCGCGGCCGACACACCGGTGGCCAAGAACTTCAAGATGAAACCGGTTTCCGATCCGACCGTGAAGGCGTTGAGCGCCGCACAGATGATGGATACTGTGAAGAACGGCTTAGGCAAAATGCCCTCGTTCAAGGACAAGCTCACCGAGGCCGAGATCAAGGACGCGGTGGCTTATTTCCGCAGTTTGAAGTAACAGCAGCAACGGCCCGTCACCCCTGGCGGGCCACCCTAATCCGTGAGGTCAAAACAGGTGTCGTTTCTTTCTCATTTTCGTGAAGGCTGGGTAAGGCCAGCACTGTTTTTCGGCAATAATCCCATCAGCCTGGCCGGCGGAGCGATCACCACCGCCTCCGGCATCACCATGGTTTGCTACTGGCTGGTGGAACTGCTCGGCCGGAGCAATGACAATCCCTATCTGGGCATCATCTTCCTGCTGATTCTGCCCATGCTGTTTATTCTGGGGCTGATGCTGATCCCGGTGGGCATCTTCTTCCGCCGCAGGAGCCTGCGCAAGTCGGGCGGGGTTCCGCTCGAATATCCCAAGATCAATATCCACGACAAGGTCTTCCGTCATGGCATCGATGTGGTGTTTGTGGCGACGATCGCCAATCTGCTGATAGTGGCTGTGGCCAGCTATCGCGGAGCGGCCTACATGGATTCGCCGCAGTTCTGCGGCCAAAGCTGCCATGTGATGCATCCCGAATACGCTGCCTATCAGGTCTCGGCCCACTCCCATGTGGCCTGCGCGGACTGCCACATCGGCTCTGGCGCGCAGTCGTACTTCGAGGCCAAGGTGAACGGCACCAAGCAGTTGATCGAGGTCACCCTGCGGCCCATCGCGGGATTTGCCCCCAAGCTGATTCCCACCTACCCCACGCCGATTCCTTCGCCGGTCATGAATCTGCGCCCGGCGCGCGATATCTGCGAAGGCTGCCACACTCCGGCGCGGTTTATTGGTGAAAAGCTGCTGGTCAAGTCCAACTTTGCGGATGACGAGCAGAATACCCAGACGCAGACGGTGGTTGTTTTGCACCTGGGCGGGCGGGATTCGCTCTCTCACCTGAGCGGCATTCATGGCGTTCACCTGGGTCACATCGAGTACATCGCCACGGAGAGCACGCGCACCAACATTCCCTGGGTGCAGAAGCGCAATGCCGATGGCTCGGAGACGGTCTTTACCGCATCCACCAACGGTCCTGGCGAGCCGAAGGGTGAGCGCCGGGTGATGGACTGCGTGGACTGCCACAACCGTGCCTCGCACACCATGCAGACCGCCGAGGACGCGCTGAACCGGGCGATGGCCGAAGGCGCGGTCAGCCCCGATCTGCCCTTCGTTCACAAGAAGGCCCTGGAGATTCTCAAGGCCGACTACTCGACTGAAGCCGAAGCGCGCGCCAAGATTCCCGCGCTGCTGACGGACTTCTATCGCACACAGTATCCGCAGGTTCTGGCGGCCAAGGGCGATGTGGTCAAGGCCGCTGGCGCGGGACTGGTGGACATCTTCACTCACAACGTCTTCCCGGAGATGAAGGTGACCTGGGGCACGCACCCCAACCACATCGGTCACATGAACTATCCTGGCTGCTTCCGCTGCCACGATGGCGATCACACCTCCAAGGACGGCAAGTCGGTCATCACCAATGACTGCTCGGCCTGCCACAACCTGCTGGCCGTCGACGAGCCCAAGCCCAAGGTGCTCAGCGACCTCGGCATTCAATAAGGCAAAAAGGCATCAGCGATGGCCCCGTGGGATTTCCCGCGGGGCTGTCGCTTTTTACGAGCAGAAATAACTCTCTGGCTTACCTGATCCGCTTCCCGCCAAGAAACCAGAGCCGAAGATTTCTCCGCCGTTCTACAATCGTTGCGAAACGCAACGGAATCTGCGCCGTTGCCTGGGTTTTCTGAGCTGGATCGCTCCCCAATGATGGAGAATGGGTAAAGTCTGCAACGCTGGTCTGCGCGCGCTGCATCCTGCGCCTGAACACAAAACACAAAGAGGAACATGAAATATAGAGCCCGCTTTACTCTATCGCTCGCCGTCCTTCTCCTGACCAGTTTGGTGGGATCAACCCCGGCTGGATCCGAGACGCTGGCCTCGCGGCTGGCCGGTGATTGGCGGAGCGTGACGCCGATTGCGGCAAGCAAGCCACCGGTTCCCTTTGCCGCAGTTGATCAGGGCGCGGCTCCGGGCAGCGCCCGGCTGGAGCGGATGTTGCTGCTCTTGCAGCCTTCCGCAGCGCAGCAGCAGGCGTTGGCGACGGAACTGGCCGCGCAGCAAAATGTATCCTCCGCGGAATATCACCGCTGGATTACTCCGCAGGCCTTTGCTGACAGCTATGCCAACTCGGCTTCGGACGTGGCGGCGGTAGCCGCGTGGCTGAGCAGCCAGGGATTTCAGGTCGCGGCACTGCCGGCAGGCCGGGGCTGGATCGAATTTTCGGGAACCGTAGCTCAGGTCGAGCAGGCCTTCAGTACGCAAGTGGATCTGGTAACTGTGGACGGCCTCAGCCGGGCTATGCTGACCGGCAGCATCTCGGTGCCCGTGGCTATGCAGCCGCTGGTGAAAGGGCTGGTTTCGCTGGATGGATCGATTTCGACCGCAGCCCTGACTGCGCCGCGTGCGGTGAATGCCTCAGCGGCAGCATTGGCCGCGCAGAGTTCTCCGAACCAGGTGGAGGCACTGACTCCGCGGATGGTGGCGCAACTGCTGCATTGGGACGCTTTGAACACTGCGGGAGTGACTGGCGCGGGCCAGAGCATTGCCATTGCCACGCGCAGCAATGTGCTGCCCGGGGATGTGGCGGCCTTCCGCTCGACCTTTGGATTGCCTGCAAGCTCGCTAGCCATTCTTCCCAGCGGCGCTGACCCAGGTCTGACGGACGACGAGACGGCGGCGGTGCTGGCAGCGTCCTGGGCAGGAGCAGCCGCTCCGGGGGCGCAGATTGTGCTGGTTCCGGCGGCGACCACCGCGGCAACCGATGGTCTGGATCTATCGCTTGCTGCCATCGTCGATCAGCAACTGGCCCAGACCGTTGCGGTGGGCTATTCGGACTGCGAAGCCTCGCTGAGCGCGGCGCATCAGGCCTTTTACGCGGCGCTGTATCAACAGGCAGCGGCGGAGGGCATCTCCATCATCGCTGCTACCGGCGATAGCGGCGCATCGGCCTGCCAGGCTGCGGGCGGTAGCGCGGCGGTGAGCAGCGGCTATGGCGTCAACGCCCTGGCTTCGACTCCCTGGAACACTGCAGTGGGCACGGCGTCTTTCGGCACATCCGGCGCTGCGGGTGGGGCCACTTCTTTGGCGGCGTGGTCGCCTGCCAGCGCCTCCGACCCAGGCTATGCGAGCGGCGGCGGCAACAGCCTGCTCTATGCGAGGCCCAGTTGGCAACCAGCGACGGCATCTGGCGTTCATGCGGATGTCGTCAGCGCCACAGCGCTATCCTCCGGCTTCCGGTTGCTGCCGGATCTTGCCCTGCCCACTGCGATGGACTCTGGCGCGAACCCCGGTTTGGCCTTTTGCCTCAGTGCTTCCAACACTTCGACCGGCTGCACTTTGGTGCGCAGCGGCGGGAGCTCGGCCTCGGCCGCGCTCTTTGCCGGCATCGCTGCTTTGGTCGCGCAGAAGGATGGAGCGCAGGGCAATCTAAATGCCACGCTCTACTCCCTGCGTAACACCAGCGGCGTCTATGCCGATGTAACCGAGGGAAGCGCGCAACTGACCTGCGTGGCGGGCAGCGCGGGCTGTTCGGAGACGCAACAGATTGGTTATTCCGCCGCAACCGGCTACGATCTGGCGACAGGGTTGGGCGCTGTGAATGCTCAAGCGCTGGTAAACAACTGGGCGCGGGCAATGGCGACCACCACTGCCTACACGCCGACCGTCACGTCCAGCTTTACCTCGGGAACCGCGACGCCCTTCAGCTTTACCGGCTCGATCCCGGTATATGCCACCGTCGATGCGCTGGCCTATTCTGTGGGCGTCAGTTCCTACGAGCCGCTGGTGGGCAATGTCCAGTTTTACGCATACCTGGCCCCCGCTGCCCCTCCCTCGGGAACGGCCTCGTATACATCCGGAGCGTATGCCATTGATGTTACCTATCCCAATACAACGGTCGGTTCGGCGGAATACATGTCCGCCACGACCAGCACGCTGAACATCCCCCCCTGCTCGCTCGCTGTCAGCGCCAATCAATACAACCTCTATGGGGAGTTCACCGATACTACGGCCGGCCAATACTATGGCCCGTCTACTTCCTATTTGAACCTGCCCTTTTATGTGGATGCTGCGACCACCACTACCAAGTTTTCGTCCTCGAACATCAATACAACAACTGCGGGAACGGCGATCTCACTGAGCGCGCTGGTCGCTGCCTCTGACACTACTTCTCCGGTAACCGGGAACGCGGCGTGTGTGATCAACGCGGGCACGGTTGTCTTTACCGATGCGACCACCGGCACGACCCTGGGATCGGCTACGGTGAGCAGCGGCTCGGCCACTGCAACCCTTGCGCCCTTTACGGCGCTCGGCAGCCATACCATCAATGCGGTCTTCACGCCCAGCAACGGCAACTGGCAGAGCAGCAAGAACACCGATGCGCTCAGCAGCAGCACGCAATCCGTTTATGTGAACGCGGGCGCAACGACGGTCTCGCTGGCGTCGAATCTCTCGGGCAGCACGACGACGACCGGCAGCAGCGTGATCCTCACCGCGACGGTTTATCCCACCAGCAGCTCGCTGACAAGCTGGAGCACCATCGCCGGCGGTACGGTCAGCTTCCAGGACAATGGCACCACAATGGGCACGGGGACGGTCTCCTGCACGACCGGCACCAACTGCACGGCGACCTACACGGCTGTGCCGACCGCGGCGGGATCGAATGTGTTCACCGCGGTGTATGGGGCCAACGGCATCTGGGCGGCAAGCTCTGCGAGTTCGAGCACGAATACGGTCACGGTGACGGTCGCCGCCGGTACGCCGACGGTGACCGTGACCGCTACTCCCGCATCGGTGGCCTATGGCTCAGCTGTCTCGATCACCGCCGCGCTCACAGCTACCACCACTGCGACCTACACCATGAACGGCACGGTCAAGTTCTACGCCGATTATGGAACCGCTTCGCAGGTGTTGCTGGGATCAGCATCGGTTGCTGGAAACGCAGCCACTTTGAGTACGTCCGTGATTACCGGGGGCGCGCATACCATCAGCGCGAGTTTCACAACTTCTGACACCAACTGGGCGAGCACCACGGCCACCAGTTCTGTATCGGCCTCAGTCACGGTCACCACGGCGGCTTCGGTCACAACGCTAACTGCCACGCCCACGGCGCTGACGGCTGGGGCGGTTTCGACCTCGGTAACCCTGACCGCGGCACTGACGCCGGCCAGTACAACGGTCACTACCTATAGTCTGACCGGCACGGTGATCTTCTATGACGGAACCACCAAGCTGGGGTCGGTTCCCGTAGCCAGCAATTCGGCAACCCTGACAGTCAAGCTCTCCAACTCTGTAAACCACAGCATTACGGCGGTTTATTCGGGCGATACCAACTGGGTAGCCAGCACCTCGACGGCCGTGGTACTAGACGCCACCATTTTGCCGGTCACAATCGTTCTCACCTCCAATCTCACCACCGCCGGCACCGAGCAGGCGGTCGTGTTGACTGCGACGGTGACGCCGACTTCGACCCCCGCGACAGGTTCCGAGCAGAATCCCAGCGGCACGGTGATCTTCTATGACGGGACCACGGTGATTGGCAGTGCGACGCTGGTGGCTTCGACAGGCTATTCCTCGGTTGCCACGTTGACGATTTCGACCCTGCCCGGAGGCAACGACACCATCACCGCGGTCTATGGCGGCGATACAGCCTATGCGACGGCTACCTCGAATGCGGTGACCGTCGAAGTGCAGGACTTCTCCATCACTGCTTCGGCTTCCAACCCGGCCACCAACCTGGTCATCGTGCAAGGTTCGTCGGGTACGGCTTCCTTTGCACTGACGGCGCTGGGCGGATATGCCCAGGAGATTCAGGTGGTTTGCTCCGTGCCTTCGCAGGACGACATGACCTGTACTGCGTCGCCGCAGCAAATTTATGCGCCGGGGACAGTCACCTTCTCTGTGGCTACCTTTACCAGCGGCAGCACCGCTAAAAATCACAGCTTCTGGCCGCCGGTCGCAGGAGGAACTGCTCTGGCCCTGTTGGGATTCTTCCTGTTGCCCTTCGGCAAACGGGCGCGTCTGCTGGTGGATCGCTCGGCAGGCGAGCGGGGACGTCGCTTCGTGGTGTTGTTGCTGTTGCTGGTTGGCCTGAGTGCTACGGGAGTTGGCTGCACCAGTTCGGTCTCTGGCACCAATGGTACGGGTGGCACACCGCTGGGCGTGGCCACGCTGACCATTACTGCTTCAGCCTATGTGAACAATGTGGTTGTCGGCCACAGCGTCTATCTGACGGTGGACGTGGTGGCCAAGTAAGTTAGTGAATCAATTGAAACGCCTGGGTGGGCTGCAATGGCCACCCAGGTGTTTTTGTCTGTATTTCATGCTCCCCGCGTGTAGCCCCGGCATGGTAGCCTTGCTCTTCGCAGTGCGGGAGGCAAGACCATGCAGGAAGCGCATCCTTTTCATTTCAACCTGATCGCCGCGGCCCACGCCGCCATGCTCGAGCACGGTTTTCAGCCCGATCTGACCGCCGCTGCTGCCGCAGATCTGGCCAGCATCGAAGCCCAGCCCGAGCCAGCCGTAGACCCGGCGACCAGGGATCTGCGCACCTTCCTCTGGTCTTCCATCGATAATGACGAGTCCAAAGATCTGGACCAGATCGAGTGGGCTGAAAAGCTCCCCGACGGGCGCATTCGAGTGCTGATTGGAGTGGCCGATGTCGATGCGCAGGTGCATCGGGGTTCCCCTTTAGACAGCCATGCCCGCAGCGAGACGACTTCGGTCTATACGGGCGTCCGGGTCTTTCCCATGCTGCCGGTGGAGCTCTCCGAGGGCGTCACGTCGCTCAACGAGAATCAGGACCGCGCCGCCATGGTGGTCGAGTTCACCGTAGACACGGCTGGTATGGTCAGCGACGGCAAGGCCTATCGGGCTCTGGTGCGCAATCATGCGCAACTGGCTTACATCGCCGTGGGCGCCTGGCTTGAAGGCAAAGCTCCGGCTCCGGCCAAGGTGGCAGTAAACGAAAAGATCGCCGCGCAGGTCCAATTGCAGGATGAGGCTGCGCGGCGCATGCTGGATAACCGCTACCAGCATGGCGCGCTCGATCTGGAGACGATCGAGACTCGTCCTGTGTTGTTGGCTCAGGAGGCAGTGGAGATTGCGAGGCTGCAAAAGAACCGCGCTACGAGCCTGATCGAGGAGTTCATGGTGGCGGCCAACGGGGTGATTGCGAGGCTCTTCGACGAGGCCCGCATTGCTTCGATCCGCCGCGTGGTGCGCACGCCCAAGCGCTGGAACCGCATTGTCGAACTGGCCGCCGGATTGGGCGTTACTCTGCCCGCCGAGCCCGACTCCAAGGCACTCAACGAGTTTCTGCTGGCTCAGAAGCGCAAGGATGCCGAACGCTTTCCCGACCTGTCGCTGGCGGTGGTCAAATTGATGGGCCCCGGCGAATACGTGATGGTGAGGCCCAACGATCCTGCTCCCGGCCACTTCGGACTCGCGGTGCAGGACTACACCCACTCCACCGCGCCCAACCGCCGCTTTCCCGACGTGGTGACGCAGCGGATCCTGAAGGCACTGCTATCGGGGCAGCCGCAACCCTACTCCGCAGGGCTGCTCGAAGCCATTGCCCAGCATTGCACACTGATGGAAGACGCCGCCCGCAAGGTGGAGCGCGAGATGCAAAAGCGTATCGCCGCCGTAGTGCTGCACCCGCGCATCGGACAGAGCTTCCGGGCCATCGTCACTGGCGTCAACCACTACGGGACTTTTGTCCGCACCCTCGATCCCCATGTGGAAGGAATGCTGGTGCATGGCGGCGAACATCTCGATGTCGGCGACAGCGTGACAGTGAAGCTTATTGCCACCGATCCGTATCGGGGGTTTATTGATTTTGCGGCGTGAAGAACATCAATCGGGTAATTTGAGATTGTTCTCTGGTTGAATTACCACTTGATCGAAACGGAGACGGAGACATTCATCCGTGCCATCTAGAAACTCAGAGCCGTATTCTTCCAAGTCTAATTTTAGATGCCGAAAGCCATCCAGAGGATCACTGGAGAATCCTGGGTAATGGCTTGAATTCGTTCGTCCCATCATGGAACGCATGTAATCTTGATGCGATATCGAACGATCTGCGTAGCGATAACTGACCATCCCCAAACTGTAGCGAAAATGGATTTCCAGACTCCGAGCACCTTTTATGAATTCGCCAGTTGCAAATTCTCCGCCGCTACCCGATCCAGCAGTCAGAACTGAAAATTGGAATCCGTGTGCCAAAAGCAACTCACTGAGTATAGCGGCACCCTTTTGAAGTATTACTTCAGCTTTGCTATCCACGCATATTCTCCTAGTTTCAATTGCCTCAAAGCTTACTGCTTCCTTCATAAGTCTGTAGTCAGTTCAAAACAATTCTATTGATGGTATTTGATTGGGTGCTATTCGATCTTGAGAGCGAAGAATGCGCAATTCAGCATTTACATTGTGCGCACACCGCTGTACATTGATTGTGTGTACGGTCGGAGGAGCAGGAAATGGCAACCATGGTCCCGGAATCGACTCCGTTGCGGGCGGAGAACATCAATCTTCGCGCCACGAGCAAGCAAAAGGCGTTGATTGACCGGGCAGCGGAGGCGCAAGGCCGAAGCCGCTCCGACTTCATGCTGGATGCGGCCTGTCGCGAGGCCGAATCCGTCTTGCTTGACCAGCGCTATTTCTATCTGGACGATGAGGCATTTCAGCGCTTCACCGAAATGCTGGATGCGCCTCCGGCAAGTAACCCTGGGTTGACTCGTTTACTCAAGACGAAGGCTCCATGGGACAAGTAGACCTCCAGCGTCTTTCCGCTCCTGAGAAACTCAGCCCGTCTCAGGATCTGGCGCAGTTTTTCTGTGGCGAACCAGAACTGGACGACTGGCTCAAGCGCAGAGCATTGCAAAATGAGGAAAGCGGAGCATCCCGGACCTATGTCGTCTGCGAAGGGCCTCAGGTTGTGGGTTACTATGCGCTCGCGAATGGCGCGGTGGCGAACACCGAAGCCCCTGGTCGAGTTCGAAGGAATATGCCCAATCCCATCCCTGTGATGGTGATTGCGAGGCTTGCCGTCGATCAAAGGTTTCAAGGGCTGGGCATTGGCCTTGCCCTATTGCAGGATGCGGTATTAAGAACGGCGCAAGCCGCGGAGATTGCCGGCATTCGAGCGATCCTCGTTCACGCAATCAGCGAAAATGCAAAGTGCTTCTACGAGAAGTTGGGGTTTGTCGGCTCCCCGACAAACCCCATGATGTTGATGATCACCGTTCAAGTAGCGGTTCATGTGCTTGCCGAGCACTCCTGATATCACAAATTGCCGCTGGGCATCCCCGGGGCCGGCTGGATCATTCCAATCAGATGCCCTTCGGGGTCCTCGAAGCCGGCGATGATGCCGCCATCGGGGATGGTGTGCGGGCCAAAGCCCAACTTGCCGCCCTTGCTCTCGATCAGCGCCAGCATGGCGTGGATGTCCTTGACTGCAATGTAGAAGGTGACGTGCTCGCGCTCCGGACCCATGGCGCCGATGCCGCCCTTGATGCCGCCGTCGCCGGGGATGGCCATGGAGTACTCCGACATTACCGGGTCGATCTGCCACTGGAAGACATCCTTGTAAAAGGCCTCCAACAGCGCCTTGTCCTTGCCGAGAATCTCGAAATGAACCACAGGGTTGGGCATGAATTGCTCCTCCTTTGACGGTATAGAGAGTGACGAGGCCGACTCTAAAGCATTTTCCAAAATGGTGTGAACATTATGACAGAATCGTAGGCCGTCGCTCCCTGTTGGCCGCGCCGACTTGAGGGTATGGTTCTGGTCTACAGAATTTCGGAAAATGCGAACCACGGCTTCCGAGGCAAAATCCAATGAAAGACCTCGACACAAAAATATATTTGCAAATCCGCTTGCGAACTATTACGGATTGCGATATTGTTATTGCAGATTGCAATGGTGCTCGAGCCGAAGCAGGAGCCCATCGCGATCCAAGGGTATGGTTTAAATCTGAAAACTGACAACTGAAAACTGTCAGCTGTCCACTGTTCACTGTCCACTGATATGAAGCTTGGCGAGAAAATTCGGTATTTACGCGAGGTCGAGGGCAGTTTGCGCGGCCTGGAGCGGGCGATCAATCAGCAGGAGATGGTGCGGGCCATTGAGGCTGAAACCGGCTCCACGATCAGCCAGAGCTATCTCTCGCAGATCGAGAGCGGGGCTCGTCCGCACCTGACCAACACCACGCGGCAGATTCTTTCCACATTTTTCAAGGTGCACCCCGGTTATCTGGTAGATGATCCAGAGGGGTATTCGCCGGAGCTGCAAAGCGAGCTGCGCAGTGTGGAAGACAAGCTCGATCTGTGGCTGGTGGCTGGGGCGGAGCGCTTTCGCCGCGATCCGGAGCTGAAGAAGGCGCTTATCACTCTGGCCCAGCACGAGCAGTCGCGGGAGTGCCTGCTGCTGCTGGAGGCAATTCTGGAGACGCCGGGTTTGGCGCCGAGGCTGGCTGAGGTGCTGCGGTCGAAGTTGTCTCCTGGTCAAGGGAGTTCACAAACGTCAGATTTGCCTGAGCAAGGAGGGCGGAAATGACTTGGGTGAGTTTTTACTTCATCTGTTTTTTGGCGGGACTGTTTCTCAGTGGTTTTTCGCTGCTGGGCGGCATGGGTCACTTTGGCGGACACGTACATCTGCCGCATCCTGTGCACCCGGGACACTTACCGGGCGGAGCGGGGCACGGCGGCGGGGTAAGGCAGGGATCGCAGGGGGGCGCGACCGTTCCCTGGTGGAACACCTTCTCGATCATGGTTTTTCTCTGCTGGTTTGGCGCGGCGGGCTATCTGCTGACGCGCTACGGGAGTTTTGTGGCTGGGGTGGTTTTGCTGCTGGCCATATTGTGCGGTCTGGCTGGAGGAGCGCTGGTTTTCTTCTTTCTGGCCAAGGTTCTGCTGCCGCACGAGCATGAGTTGACTGCGGATGAGACGGAAGTGATTGGCGTTGTGGGTCGCATCTCCGCGCCGATCCGCGCCGGGGGTACCGGCGAGATGGTCTATGAGCAGTTAGGCGCGCGTCACGCGGTTCCGGCGCGCTCCGAGGACGGCACGGCGATGCAAAAGGACGAAGAAGTCTTTGCCATCCGCTACGAAAAGGGGATCGCGTATCTCAGGCGCTGGGAAGATGAAGAGACAGGGACTGAGGGACTTCTAGGGACTAAGGGACTAAGGGACTGAGGGACTAGGGACTAAGGGACTGAGGGACTAGGGACTAAGGGACTGGTTCCGGTTCCACGCGAGATTTGAATGTTTGCGCGGTTTGCAATTCAGTCCTTAGTAGTCCCAAGTCCCAAGTCCCAAGTCCCAAGTCCCTTAGTCCCTAGTCCCTCAGTCCCAGACCCAGTCCCTAGTCCCTCAGTCCCTAGGAGCTTTTATGACCGACACGACCGTTTTGATCATCGATATGGCGATTCTGGTGGGGATCTTTCTGCTGGGAGCGCTGGCCAAGATTTTTCCTCGAAGCGGCCGCAGGGCCGGTTTGAAGCAGTAACGAGTAGTCAGTTTTCAGTGGTCAGTTATCAGTTGCGTTCTGGCAGGTGCAGACGTTTTTGAGAACGGACAACTGATCACTGACAACTGACGGCAATCCACCATCAACCCCTCACCTCCCGGGACGAAAGGGCCGGGATCGCAATGAATGATATTGTTCTGATCGTTGGACTAGGCATACTGGCATTGATCTTTGTATTGGGCATTCTGGCCCGTATGTATAGGAAGGCCGGACCCAATGAGGCGCTGATTGTCTATGGCTTCCGCGGACCGCGGGTGATCAAGGGACACGGCACGGTGATCTTTCCCATGGTGGAGAACTGCCGCGAGCTGAGTTTGGAGCTGATGAGCTTCGACGTGGCTCCGCAGCAGGATCTCTACACCAAGCAGGGCGTGGCGGTGACCGTGGAAGCGGTTGCGCAGATCAAGGTGCGCTCCGACCAGGCGTCGATTCTCACGGCGGCCGAGCAGTTTTTGACCAAAACCCCGCCGCAGCGGGAAGGGCTGATTCGGTTGGTGATGGAGGGCCATCTTCGCGGCATCATCGGGCAGTTGACAGTGGAGCAGATCGTCAAGGAGCCGGAGATGGTGGGCGACCGGATGCGCGCCACCTGCTCGGATGACGTGAGCAAGATGGGGTTGGAGGTGATCTCCTTCACCATCAAGGAAGTGCGCGACAAGAACGAGTACATCTCGAATATGGGCCGGCCCGACGTGGCGCGCATCAAGCGCGATGCGGAGATGGCTACCGCCGAGGCCGAGCGCGACACGGCGATTCTGCGCGCCACCGCACTGCGCGAATCCGCTGTCGCCAAGGCGCTGGCCGATCAGGAGCGGGTGATAGCGGAGACAGCATCGGCGACTCGTCAGGCCGAGGCGCAGCGCGACCTGGACATCAAAAAAGCGGAGTACACCGAGCAGAGCAATCGCCAGAAGGCTACCGCCGACAAGGCCTATGAGTTGCAGACCAACGTCATGCAGCAGCAGGTGACGGCCGAGCAGGTGAAGGTGCAGCAGGTGGAGAAGGAAGGCCAGATCAAGGTGCAGGAAGCCGAGATCCTGCGCCACGAGAAGGAACTGATCGCCACCGTGCTGAAGGGCGCAGAGATCGAGCGTCAGCGCATCGAGAACATGGCCGCCGCGGAAAAGAATCGTCTGACCGCCGAGGCCGAGGGCCGCGCCGCCGCCATCCGCACCCAGGGTGAGGCCGAGGCCAGCATCATCTTCCAGAAGGGCGAGGCAGAAGCCAAGGCCATGAACGTGAAGGCCGAGGCCTATCAGCAGTGGAACCAGGCCGCGGTAGTCGACAAGCTGCTCACCAATATGGCCGATGTTGTCCGCGCCATGGCCGAGCCGCTGAGCAAGGTGGACAAGATCACCATCGTCTCCACCGGGGGCGAAGAGGCCGCCGGAGTGCACAAGATCACCGGCGACATGACCAAGATTGCGGCTCAGGTTCCGGCGTTGTTTGAGGCGCTGAGCGGCATGAACATCAAGGACCTGATGGGTAGCGTGAAGGCCATCAAGCCGAAGAACGAAGAGCAATAGCTGCTAGCTTCTAGCCATTAGCTTCTAGCTGAGGCTGGATGCGGAAATGGATGACAAAGCTAGCTGCTAGCTGTCAGCTTCTAGCTTCTAGCTGAGGCTGGATGCGGAAATGAATCACAAGGCCGCGCTGCCGACATCCGGCGGCGCAGCCCAATCGAAAGGGGAGACGCGCTATGAAGAAGATGATTTGTACCAGCCTGATTTTGGGAGTGGGTTTGGTGTTGGCTGCACCGGCCGCTGGGGCGCAGGAACAAAAGATGACGGCGCCGGCGCCAAACACAGCCATTCCTGTGGGCCAGCAGGCCACCAGCGAGCAACTGGACCAGCTCTTTGAAGCGATGCACCTGCGCGAGCAAATGGAAAGCACCGTGAATATGATGTCGGATGCGGTGCAGAAGCAGATTCAAGCACAGGAAAAGGATATGCAGGAGAAGTGGGGGACGGGCAAAAAACTGACCCCCGAGCAGCAGGCCAAGCAGGACCAGGTCATGCAGTCGTTTATGCAGAAGGCATTTCAGATCTATCCGGTGGAGGAGATGATCGGCGACATGAAGACGGTCTATCAGCACCACTTCACCAGTGATGATGTCTATGGCATTCTCGCTTTCTATCGCTCCCCGGCAGGCCAGCATCTGCTTGAACAGCAGCCATCCATTATGAAGGAGTACATGCCCATGGTGATGGGCCGCATTCAGGAGCGCAGCAAGAAATTGAATGATGATCTGGTCAAACAGATGAGTGCGCTTGAGGAAGAGAAGAAAAATGAAAAATAGCGCCCAACGGGATTTCCGGTAGGCGTTATGGAATTGGAAAGGGCATGACGGAAGTGATGCCCCTTCAAGATGTGCCCTATAGCGGTTTCAGAATTGGTGTACCTGGGTGCCATGCTCTCAAGTCGACACGAGCATCAGCGAGTGGCGACCTGAGACGATCAACATGGGCATAGTCATTCTGGAACCGCTCTCATTTCGACCGTCTGAAAATCTTCAGGCTGGCAACCGCAGGAGGTAAGCATATGGCATTGCTGGAGAGAGTCACCACGTTGCTCCGCGCCAATCTCAACGACCTGGTGGAAAAGGCCGAAGATCCGGAGCGGATGCTGAAGCAGATTGTTCTGGACATGGAAAACCAGTTGATGCAGGTGAAGACCCAGGTGGCTGTGGCCATCGCCGATCAGCATCTGCTGGAGAAGAAGCGCGCCGAGCACGTCGAGCACGCTGCCGAGTGGCGGCGCAAGGCCGAACTGGCGGTGCAGAAGAACCATGACGACCTGGCCCGCGGCGCTCTGGAGCGCGCTCTGAGCCACGACCAGTTGGCCGCCGGTTTCACTACTCAGGCCGAGGACCAGAAGCATGAAGCGGACAACCTGCGTCAGGCACTGCACAAGCTGGGCCAAAAGCTGACCGAGACCCGCGCCCGCTGCGAGATGCTGATGGCCGAGCATCGCCGCGCCAAGGTGGTGGGCCGGGCGACCCAGGCCCGTCAGGAGATCGGCGACAACCAGGAGCACGCCCTGGACCGCATGAAGAGCCGGGTCCACGTCACCAGTGCCCAGAACGCCGCGGCCAGCGAGATTCTGGTGCCCGAGACGCTGGAAGACCGCTTCCAGACGCTGGAGAGCGAGGACAAGATCGAGCAGTTGCTCGCCGAGATGAAGAGCCGGCAGGGTGCGTGATCGGGGCGGATTTTTAACGGGTTGCGGCTGAAATAGCTGTTGAGGGTAAATCCTTGTGTCCGCCACACAAAGTATTGCGTCTAATCAGAGAGGATCGTTTCTCTGCAATTCATCCAGCCCCGGAGCAGGTCATCTCACATGATCGCGAACAGGGGTGCTGTACTCTTGAATCAGCCTCACCGGGCGGTTGCGCCAATACCTGCGAATCGCCCGGGGAGTGCCAACCTCCTTGATCGGTGAATAATGCGTCTTGTTTCCTGTTGTTTCTCTGCGACGTTGGCCGTCGGCCTGACCCTGTTTGCATCTCCCCTTACTGCTCAGCAAGCGGAATCCGCTCGTGCGGGGGCCTCTGAATTGCCCGTGGCGCCTCAGCCACAAATGGAGATCGCCGCTCTTGAGCCGCTGGCGCAGCAGACAACTCCCAGCCAGCCTGCCACGGGAACTTCCAGCTCCCAGGCTGTGGCGACGACAAGCGACGATCAGCACCAAAAAGCCGAAGCGCAGCTCAAGGAAGAAGAGAAGCAGAGGGTGCTCGGTGTGCTGCCCTCCTTCAACGTCTCGTACCGCAGCGATGCCGTCTCTCTGACCGCAAAGCAGAAGTTGAGTCTGGCCTTTCACTCCTCGATCGACCCTGTGACTTTTGGTGCGGCCTTTCTGGTGGCTGGTTATCACGAGGGAATGCACGACGACGTGGGCTTTCCCTGGGGCATCAAGGGCTATGGCGAGCGCTCCGGCGCGGCCTATCTGGACGCCTTCGACGGCACCATGATCGGCAACGGCATTCTGCCCGCCCTGCTGCATCAGGACCCGCGTTACTTCCGCCTCGGCCATGGCGCCACCACCCATCGGTTGCTTTATGCGCTGGCCACCAACGTGGTCTGCAAGCATGACAATACCGGCAAATGGGAGCCCAACTACTCCAACGTGGCTGGCAATATCGCTTCGGGAGCGATTTCCAACCTCTACTATCCTTCCAGTGGGTCGGGTGTCGGGCAGACCTTTACCAACGGCTTTATCGTCACTGCCGAGGGCGGCTTTGGCTCCATCTTTCAGGAGTTCTGGCCGGATATCTCGCGCCACTTCCTGCACAAGGATCCCACCCACGGTCTCGATGCTCAGGCTCGCGCCGCCGATCGGGATTCCAAGAAGAACTAGTTATAACTGCGCTTTTGTTGTGCAAAGAGAAAGACCTTCCGCAGTGCGGAGGGCCTTTCTCTTTGCACTCCTGATTGCTGGCGCGTGTACGGAGATGCTCCTTGCACGGGTTGCAGCCGCTCTATTACTCTCGGGGCGGGGAATGATGGGCTTGGCTGGTTCGGGGAGTTTCTGCAAAGTATCCACGCTTTGGATGCGCGCTAGGGGCTGGATGCTCCTGGCGGCCTGCTTTTGCGCCGTTCTGACCGCGTGGGCCGAGAACTGCTCTGGGCCTCCCGCTTTGGAGGCTCGAATTCACGCCCATCCCACAGCCGAGGCCTATGCCGCTTTAGGCAATTGGCTGAACGAGAATCACCAGACGGGCTGCGCGATAGAAGCCTTCCAGGCTGCGCTCAAGATCGATCCGGTCGCGAAGAAGGCGCTGGACGGGATGGCCAAGATCTCTCTGGCTGCGGGGGATTACGGGACGGTCATTCGCCGACTTCGCACGGCCTCGCTCGACGAGAATCTGACGCTCGATCTGGCCCTGGCCTACCGGTCGGCGGACATGTTCGACGAGGCTGAAAAGCTGCTCAACGATGGACTGAAGAGCTATCCGAACTCCGATGGGCTCACCGGGGCGCTGGTCTCGCTCGACATTCATATCGCGCACAACGCGGCGGCCCAGGCGCTGGCCGAGAAGCAGGCGCGGCTCAAGCCCCGCGATATCGAGGCGCAGCGCATCTATCTGCGCACCCTGATCATCAACGGAGACAACCAGACCGCTGCTCCGCTGGCCCGCAAACTGCTGCTGCTGGCACCGCACGATCCTGATTTTCTCTATCTGAACGGCCTGCTGGAGCGAGGCGCGGGAGAGTTTGTCGCGGCTCGCAAGCACCTTGAGGAGTCGGCTGCTCTGAATCCCGGCTTCTATAACTCCCACTACAACCTGGGCGTTGTTTTGGAACAGCTTCAGGACGCCGCAGGGGCCAAAGAGCAGTTTAAAAAGGCCCTCGAGCTGGGCGCTACCGAGCCGGAGGTCCACTTCGAACTGGCCAAGGTGCTGCGCACGCTGGGCGAAAGCGAAGAAGCAAAGGAACAACTCAAACTCTACCAGCAGAGGTTGAAGGAGGAGTCGGATAAATCCCTGGCCATCTTGAAATCCACGCAGGGGGAAGAGGCGGTCAAGAGCGGAGACAACCGGAAGGCCGCCGACCTCTTTCGCGAGGCCAGCGCGGCGCTGCCCAACAATCCCGCGCTGGCCTACCGGCTGGCGGTGGTGCTGGGCGAACTGGGCGATACCGAAGGCGAGCGCGGGGCGTTGCAGCAGGCTATCCAGGCCGATCCGAATTTTGCTCTTGCGCAATACCAAATGGGCTATCTGGAAACCCGCGCGGGCAACAACGCCGGGGCGGAAGAGCGGTTCCGGCTGGCGTTGAAGGCGGCTCCCAACTACGTGCAGGCCTGGCTCGGTTTGGCCGCTACGCTGGGCATGGAGGGCCGGCTCACCGAGGCGCAGGAGGCTGTGGGCAATGCTCTCCGGATTGAGCCGGAGAACAAAGCGGCGCTGGAACTCAGCCAGAAGCTGGAACGGGCGAGGGATTAAGGGACTAAGGGACTGAGGGACTGAGGAACTAGGGACTAGGGACTAGCGCAAATTCACAACTGACTTGCCTTCCGGAGAAGGCTGCTTACGATGAACAGATTCCCAAAAAACGCATGGACGCGCCGCCGCTTGCTGCATATCATGCCAGCGGCGCTCGCGCCTGTGCTCATTCCCGGCGCATTGCGGGCGGCGCTCCCGGCGGGGAAAGCGCCGTTCTCGCGGTTTGTGGATGTCGCGCAAGCCGCGGGGCTGACCGAAGCGACGATCTATGGAGAGCTGGAGAGCTTTACCTACATCTTTGAATCGATGGCCAGCGGTTGCGCCTTCATCGACTACGACAATGACGGTTGGATGGACTTGTTTATCCTTGGCGGACGACGGCTGAAGGAGACTCCGGCCAATGCCACCAACCGGCTTTATAAAAACAACCGCGACGGCACCTTTACGGACGTGACAGCCAAGGCTGGACTGCTCGACACCGGGTGGGCGCAGGGCGTTTGCGTGGGCGACTACAACAACGACGGCTTTGAAGACCTCTTTCTGACTTACTACGGGCAGAATCGCCTCTATCGCAACAATGGCGACGGCACTTTTACCGATGTGACGGCCAAGGCCGGGTTGCTGCATCCCACTACCCGCTACAGCACCGGTTGCACCTTTGTGGACTACAACCGCGACGGGCACCTGGACCTGTTTGTCTCCAACTATCTGGAGATCGATCAGGCCACCGCGCCCAAGCCGTCGCTTTCCGTGCCCAACTGCAACTTTCAGGGCGTGCCCACGCTGTGCGGCCCGCTGGGACTGCCCAAGGCGCAGAACTATCTCTATCGCAACAACGGCGATGGAAGCTTTACCGATGTTTCCAAGGAGTCCGGCGTTTCAGGGTTTCGCGGTTCCTATGGACTCACCGTCATGGCCTTTGACGCCGACGAGGACGGCTGGCCGGACATCATGGTGGTCTGCGATTCGACGCCCTCGTTGCTGCTGATGAACAACCACGACGGCACCTTTCGCGAAGAGGCGTTGTTTCGCGGCGTGGCGCTGAGTGGCGATGGCCGCCAGATGGGCGGCATGGGCGGCAGCGTGGGAGACTACAACCTCGACGGCCACTCCGACCTGCTCAAGACCCACTACTACAATCAGGCGACCGGCCTCTATCGCAATGACGGCAAGGGCAACTTCGACGATGTGACCATCCCCGCAGGGCTCAACGGGGAGACCCGCTTTGTCTGCTTTGGCGCGGGCATGGCCGACTTCGACAACGATGGCAATCCCGACATTCTGATCGCCACGGGAACGGTCTATCCGGAGGTTGGCCGGGTTCTGCCGGCCTTTCCGGCACGCACGCCGCGGTTGCTCTTTCGCAACCAGGGCGACGGCAGCTTTGTTGAGATGGGCGCGGAGGCCGGCGCGGCGATCAACGCGCGGCATTGCAGCCGGGGCGCGGCCTTTGGCGATTTCGACAACGATGGCGACGTGGACGTGCTGATCATGAACGTCAATGAGCCGCCAACGCTGCTGCGCAACGACGTTCCACCGGGAAACCACTGGATCAAGATTCGCCTGGAGGGAACCAAGAGCAACCGCAGCGCGATTGGCGCGCGGGTGCTGGTGCGCTACGCAGGCAAGGTGCAGGCGCAGGAGTTATTGAGCCAGTCCAGCTTTCTCTCCTGCAACGATCCGCGGCTGCACTTCGGGCTGGGCAAGGCGACCAGCGCGGATGTTGAGATTCACTGGCCCTCGGGGCTGGTGGAGTCGGTCAAAGCTGTCGCCGCTGACCAACTACTCACCGTGCGGGAGGGATCAGGGCAGGTGAAGGGGAGGGCGTTTCGGTAGTTTTTATTCAGTGACCACGTGGATTGATCGATTCCCCGGTCCCAAAATCGGGACCGGGGGCACCCGCGTCTCGACGAAGCATAGGACGGAACGGCAGTAACTTTTTGTGATTAGAACAGCTCTTCGTGGACTGTATCCTCTCACACTATTGCAGGCCTTCATTTTGTCCGTTATTATCAGTAACCGGCTCAGAAACCTCTGGACCTACCTTACTGTATGTGAACATCACAGGTTTCACATGGCTGATAAAAGCTCAACCGCCTATACACCGCCAATGACGCTCACCGGCTTTATTGAAGAGTTTGCGCGATACTTTTCAGGCTCTAACCAATTGAAATGTTATCGTGGTCAGCGGGACTCCTCTTGGCCAATTGTTGCAGGGATTTTTCGGCCTGAACACAAGGATCTCCTTAAAGATGAAAAAATAGCAGTCAGAAAACTAATCTCAGTTCAACCTCATGAGTTTGCATCTGATGAAACCATGTTCGATAAGCTCGTTCGGATGCAGCATTTTGGGCTGCCCACCCGACTGCTGGATGTTTCGCGGAATGCACTGGTCGCGCTTTTCTTTGCAACCGACCCAGGTCCTGCAGATAGCAGGCCGAGTGACGGCATGGTGACGGCTTTCGCCATTCCGGATCAACTCGTAAAACATTACGACAGCGATTCAGTGAGTTGTATTGCCAATTTGGCGAATATGACTTCTGAAGAAAAGGACGATATTTATCGATCCATTGAACGCAGGTGTCGCCTGAGAGAATCGCTGAGTGAAGATACATCGGACGCTTGGCACATCAGAAAATTCAACAAAGATGGCGTCGTGGAACGGCTGCTTCAATTTATCAGAACTGAAAAACCATATTTTCAGTCAATTATGGATCCCATTGACTTGTTCGTGCCGTATTATGTTCATCCCAAAATGAGCAACAGGCGAATTCTGGCGCAATCTGGAGCTTTCATCCTCTACGGGTTTGTTCCGCCCAAGACGATGTTTTTTCCATACGTGATTGAAGAAAAACAATTTATTGTTCCGCAGAGTAAAAAAAGTAGCATCCGCGAAGACCTCGCCAATATTGGCATCAATGAAAGCACGCTTTTCCCTGAAATCGACAAGGCCGCAAACTCAATCAGGAAGGAATACATGACGAAGCAAGAAATGTTTGAAAAGGAGCTTGCAATCGCCTCGATGTGAACATTCAAACCGAAGCTCTGCGAACTGGTAGAGCAGTTCGGGCTTTCTTGATACTGAGTCCAGCATAAGTAAGCTAGATTTTCCGCCACTTGTCCCTGCCCCCGACATTCGTGTCGCGGACGCGCTCAACAAGAACAGCAGCATTAGGGTTCAACTCACGAGCCCGATCAATTGCTTCCTTTTGGGTCGGGAGTACAGCACTAGCCCTTTCCGAACCCGGCTTTCTTATCGCGTAATCTCCCTGCTCGCGCTGTTCGATAAACAACTCATTTTTGGCCATGTCTCCCCCCTCCTTTCTGCATGTAGGATACACCGAGAACGCAGTCGATTCCACATTGAACTTGCCAGAGGTTTTGTGCTGACGATGTGCTGATGTCCCACATCTGAAACCGGGCAATACTGGAATCTCAAACGCGAGAATTTCACTCCAATGGTGCCGAATTGCTATTTAGGTCTTGCGCTCAATTACTGCCAACAGCCTTTGCCACTTGGCGACTCCGTTCACGCAAGTTTGTCGCTCCTGGTTAGTCGCCAACTCGCAAATTGCCCCACCAAAAACATTCTCACCGCTCGTTCAAGTCGACCTTATAGAGGTTGGTGGTGGAGGTGCGGGCGCTGACCATGGGCAGGTCGCCGGGAGCCAGGCCGATCAAGCGGTAGTCGGTTGCGGCGATGGGGCGCAGATTGCCGATGATGGCGACTTGTTCGGTTTGTCCGGTGGGAACAGAGATGCGGTAGATCGGTTTGCCGGTCTCGAGAAAGTCCTGGAAGTAGAGGAAACGGCTGTCGTGCGACCAGGTGGGATCGCCGACGCCATGGGTGGTCAGGGTGGTCCATTGCTCCGACTTGCGATCAAAGAGCAGCATCGCCTTCTGGTCCAGGCGGATGGCGGCGATGTAGCGGCCGTCCGGGGAGAGCCGGGGACTGAAGAGGCCGGTCGAGCCGGGGACTGCTGTCACTTTGTGGGTTTTGATGTCCAACAGATAGATGGCCTTGGGCTGGCGGCTGTCCATGCGGTCGGGCAGGCGGCCAAAGACCAGCGACTTGCCGTCCGCGGACCAGTCCGGGTCGGCTTCGTTGCGGTCTTCGTTGACCATGGGGAGGGGTTTTCCACCTTCGGCGTCAATAAGATAGATGCGCCAGGGCATACCCGGCTCGACGGCCATCACGGCCAGGGAGCGGTCGTCGGGGGACCACTTCATGCTGAAGACGCGCATCGGTGGAGTGGTTAATTCGATGCGATCACTGCCGTCCGTCCGGCTGCGCCACAGGGAGCCGTCGGAGGTATTGAGCCAGGCCACCCACTGGCCGTCGGGTGAGTATTGGGCCAGGGCCGCGGTGCTCAGATTCTGGCCCAGGGCGACAAAGGTCGAGGACTTGGGCAGTGCCTGCAACAGCTCATACTGCTGGTTGACGCCGATAAAGTAGACGCTGCTGCTGCCCGGCGCGGTGCTGGGGGCCTCGTAGTCGAGCGGGCCGTTGGTGATCTGCCGGGGTTCTGGATTCCGCAGCGGCCAGGGGCGCTCCCGCTGCGCCCAGATGTCGAAGTGGCCGTTGTGCCAGGACTGAAAGACAAAATCCCTGCCATCCGGGGTCCAGTTGCCGCAGCACTCCGATGCCGGCTGGTTCCAGCCGGGCAGCAGCGGGTGCAGGTTGCTGCCATCTGAGGCAACCTCCCAGAGTTCGGTGGTCTGGCGTTTGGGATCGTTGAGGGTAAAGCGCAGGCGCTTGCCATCCGGTGACCAGCGGAGCCAGAAAGCCTCTCCGGGGGTGGTCACCAATTTTTTGGGATCACTGCCATCGGCGCCGACCATGATCAGATCGTTTCCGCTGGCGATGAGCAGACGGCGGCCATCGGGCATCCAGGTTGCATCGTGCGCCTGCACGTTGGAGACGCGGCGGACATTGCCGCCGAGGGTGGGGACGATCCACAGGGGCTGCTCCGGTTCGGCTTGCAAGTGACTGTGCAGAATGAGCTTTGATCCGTCCGGGGAGAGCGAGCCGATGAGCGGGGCGGCGATCTCGGAGGGCAGATGGAAGTGGCTGACCTCACCATTGGCGGCCAGCGCTACGGCCAGTACCGGGTCGCCGTCCTCCACATGGGAAAAGTAAAGCCGGGTGCCGTCACTGGCGGTGCTGGAGAAGCTTTTTACTTCGGGATCATTGGCCAATACATGCCCGGAATAGGTGACCTGGCCTACGCGGAAAGGCTTGCGCACGGGCGGACGGAGCAGAAAAACCAACGCCAGAAGCAGGCAAACGCAGGCCAGCGAGCCGGCGAGCCAGTGCCAGTGAGTCAAGGTCTTTTTGGGTACCGTTGGTGGAGCGGGCGGCAAAGCCGGTGCGGCAGGGAGGGGGTCGATGCTTCTGACCGGCGCAATGAAGCGGTATCCGCGCTTGGCCAGAGTTTCAACAAAGCGGGGGTTCTCGGCGTGGTCGCCAAGAGCCTCGCGCAACTTGTTGATGGCAATGCCCAGACTATGGCTGAACTCGACGGTGGTATCCGAGCCCCAAAGCTGCTGCTGGAGCGATTCACGAGAGACGACCTCGCCTGGATTCTCCAGGAGAGCGGCCAGTACCTTGAAGGGCTGGCTCTGTAAATGGATACGAACCCCGGAGCGGCGCAGTTCTTCGCTCTTCAGGTCAATTTCGAAGAGACCAAATTGCAGACGTCTGCTCTCGTTCTTTTGCTCTGCCATCTTCTTCACGGCCCCGTAAAAATCAAGACCTAGTGTACAGAAAACGAGCTGGAAATGAGTTCCAGCTTTGATTTATCGGCTGAGAAATGTCATTTACGGGGAGATAGTGTTTTGTAAATTGCTGAAATAATAAGCATTTACCTGTATATGAGCAAATGATGACGAGGAGGCGCGCAGTGAATTGACTATGATCCTTGCCAAGGTGTCATGTTGTGCGAGGTTACGAGGAGTGGCGAAGATTCGCCGCATCCCCGAATCAGAATTGTTCAGTATTTCGGAGGACATTGTGAAGCAAAATCGTCTCACGCTTTTGCCCTTAGGGCAGCGCCGCACATTCATGACCATGTTGCTGATGGCATTTGCGGTCCTGCTGCCGCTCCTGATCGCGCCCAATATGTTCGCCCAGACCGATCTGGCGAGCATTCGCGGTACCGTTCAGGACCAAACCGGTGCGGCAATCCCCGCCGCTTCGATCAAACTGGTCAACCAGGACACAAGTCTGACGCAGACCGCCGTATCCGACGGAGCAGGTAGCTTTCACTTTGAAGCGCTGGTCCGCGGCAACTATCAGGCCACGGTCTCGGTCAAGGGATTTGAGACTCAGACGGAGTCGATGCGGCTGGATGTATCGCAGATTCAGGCTCTCAACTTCCGTTTGAAGCCGGGAGCGGCCACCACGACGGTTCAAGTGACCGACGCCGCGCCGATCGTGGACACATCGACCTCCTCGACCGGTAACGTCATCGAGGGAGAGCAGATTGCTGAGCTTCCGCTGAATGGCCGCAACTACACGCAGCTGGCTATGCTCGTGCCCGGCGTTACACGTGGCGCTTATGGCAGCGACGCATCGGGCGCCAATGGCAACTCCGAGACCTGGCGGGACAACGAGAGCGGTGGCACGTCCATATCAGCCAACGGACTGCGTCAGCAGGCGAACAACTTCGAGCTGGATGGCCTGGACAACAATGAATCGCTGGTCAACTCGACGGTTCTCATCACTCCTGTCGACAACATGGAAGAGTTTCGCGTAACCAACTCGGTAGCCCCGGCCGAATTCGGCAGAGCGGGCGGCGCGATTCTGCAAAACTCGATCAAGTCAGGCACCACCCACTATCACGGGTCAGCCTTCTTCTTTGATCGTGACCAGATCTTTGATGCCAGCCCGAATTACTTCAGCCCCACGACCAAGGCAGGCACCTTCCACAAAGCGCAGTTTGGCGGCACGGCAGGCGGGCCGATCCCGTTTCTGCACAACAAGCTGTTCATCTTTGGCGGCTATCAGGGGCTGCGCTTCAAGACTCCCGACGGCGAAGCGCAAAACACAGTAGCCACGGCGCTGATGCGCACCGGCGACTTTTCCGAATTGCTTTCCACGTCGAACATCGGCTGGACCACCGGCGTGCCCAGCCAGCAGGTTACCGGCTGCAACAGCACGGCGGGACCGAATGGAACCATCTACGATCCTCTGACCTGCAAGCCCTTCCCCGGAAACAAGATCCCTGCCAACCGGATGAATCAGGCCGCGCTGAACTATTTGAACGCCTTCCCGCTGCCCAACAACACCACCGGCACCGGCGGCAACGTCGGACTGAGCGAGAATTACGATTCATTCCCGTCAGGAACCCAGGACTTCAACGACTTTGACGTGCGCCTGGACTGGGCTGCGACTACGAAGGACAACGTCTTTGTGCGCTACAGCTATGGTCAGGACATTCTGACCAAGGGAAGCCAGTACCCGAATCTGCCTGCCGGTTACGGTACCGGCTACAATCCGGTTCATCCTCGTGGTGAGGCAGTCGGTGAAACCCACACCTTCTCGACGAACATCGTCAACGAATTCCGCTACGGTCATCTGTATGACTTTTACGGATACGTTCCCCCCATGGACAACATCCCGGTTTCAGCCAATCTGGGCATCCTCAACGCGAACCGCAACTCGCTGCTGGGCGGCGGCGCGGCCATCAATGGCGGATGGCCGGAAGGCACCTACACCGGAGACGGCGGTCCTTACACCGTTCCGCAATCGAGCAATCAGTTTGTGGATGCAATTTCCTGGACCAAGGGACACCACACCTTCAAGTTTGGCGCCAGCGTCGAAAAGCGCCAGGTCTCCTTCTTCCAGGGCAACAACGCCAAGGGCTACTTTGACTTCAGCGGCAACAACTTCACCGGCAACGCGACCTCCGATATGTTGGCTTCCTATGTGGATGACTACAGCATCGGCGTGGCCAGCAGCTACTTTGTCACCCAGAACTGGGAGACAGGCTACTATGCACAGGACGACTGGAAGGTGAACCCTCGCCTGACATTGAATCTTGGCTTGCGTTACGACCTGTACACCTTCCCGCTGGAGGTCCACAACTACCAGTCGAACTTCAATCTGTCGACGCTGACCTTGCAGCAGGCGGGGACGAACGGGCTTTCTGCGAACGTCGCCAACACCAACAAGGGCAACTTTGCACCGCGCGTTGGCTTTGCCTACGATCTATTCGGAAATGGCAAGACTTCGATTCGTGGCGGCTATGGAGTCTATTACTTCCTGGATCGCGGCGGCGTCGGCAATCAGTTGAGCGAGAACCCGGATTTCAACGGTTCTGCAAGCTATAGCGATCTGCCTGCGCAGGGCGGCTGGCGCATCAACTTCACCGGGCAGGCGGCGCAATGCGCCAGTGTAACCAGTGCAACGTGTTACAACTCTGCATTTAGCAACACCGGGACCAACCTTGCAACCACCGCGCTGCCGTTGCCGGCTTTTGGTTCCACGGTCAATCGTGCCGATCCCATCAACTCCAGCCTGATCTCGGTCCCCACCAACCGGCCGACCTCCATGATCCAGCAATGGAATCTGCAGGTACAACGCCAGTTGACGGCGCAGACTTCGATCAACGTGGCCTATGTCGGCACGGTCTCGCAGCACCTGTCCAACTGGTTCAACATCAACGCGCAGGAACTCAATACCGCTCCCGGCACCGTTCTCTACAAGGACGCCAGCGGCACCAACTTCGGCTCCGTCGAATACGGTCCCAACAACGGCGCATCCAACTACAACGCCCTGCAGGTGTTTTTGAACAGTCGCATGAACCACGGATTCCAATACACTGCTGCCTATACCTGGTCGCATTCGATGGATAACTCCAGTGGCGCCTTCAACACCGGAACCAGCGGAGCGGGCATGTTCATCACTTCGGCAGGCCCGGATTACGCGGCCAACTACGGCAGCTCGGACCAGGATCAGCGCCAGGTATTCACCTTCAACGCATTGGGCGAACTGCCCTTCGGCAAGGGCAAGATGTTTTTTGCCAATGCTCCCTGGGCGGTCAACGAAGCGATTGGCGGATGGCATCTGAACGTCATCACCACCCTGGAATCGGGTACGCCCATCACGGTCACAACCGGCAGCTACCAATACACCTCTGGGACCGGGGTTGTTTCCTATCCCGGCGGCGGCGTGACCAACCGTGCCAACCTCACCGGCAAAAAGAGCTATCCCAAGAAGCAAACCGAATGGTTTGACACCACGGCCTTCTCTTATCCGACGGTGATCAATCCAAACGGGCAGACCAGCACCTTCATTGCTCCCGGAACACTGGGCCGCAACTCGATGGTGGGACCGGCCTTCCGCGATCTGGATGCGTCGATCGGCAAGGACTTTCCCATCGCGGAAGGCGTTGCCGGACACTTCACCGCGGATGCTTTCAACTTGTCGAATACGCCGGCCCTGACCAACCCCGACACCACCATGACCGACGGCAACTTTGGCAAGATCACCAGCGTACGCGCCAACTCGCAACGTCAACTGCAGCTATCGCTCCGGTTTACGTTCTAAGTTGTCTTTAACTTGCTCTACGGCGGCTCTCTGCCGCCGTGGAGCATTCTTTGATGCTTTGATCCGCTTGTGTTGGCTATTACGTGCGTTTCTCGGAGAATTTCATGCGACTATGGCCATCTTTGCTCCTGGCTGGTTCCTTGTGCTGTGCCTGTTTGATTTGCGGGGCTCAAGATACGCCCGTCTCTCAAGTTGAAAAATCGTCCATGGATGCATCCAGAACCGAAAAGCCTCAAATTGAGAAACCCAGGATCGAGAAAATCGACCCACCGGGGTGGTGGCTCGGTATGCCCGATCCGATGCTGCTGGTTCATGGCGAAGGTCTGAAGGACGCGGAGTTTGCCGTGGACGGCAAGGGCGTCACGCTCAGCCGCACGCAGGTTTCGCCGAACGGCCATTGGGCATTTCTATGGATCACGACCGCTCATGCCGAGGCGCAGACTCTGTGGGTGACGGCCAGCAACAAGCAGGGGCAGGCGCGGCATAGTTTTCAGTTGGCCGAGCGCAATCAAGATGTCAAGGCACATCGCGGATTCTCTTCAGCGGATGTGCTGTACCTCATCATGACCGACCGTTTTGCGGATGGAAACGCTACCAACAATCAGCCCGGATATAACCGTGCCGCGGTCCGGGGATGGCATGGCGGCGATCTGGCCGGCATCGAGGCGCATCTGGATTATCTGCATGAACTGGGCGTAACGGCATTGTGGACGACGCCGGTGGCATCCAACGGAGCGATGCCCGAGTCCTATCATGGCTACGCTGCTACGGATCTCTATGCCGTGGATGCGCACTATGGCACTCTGGAGGATTATCGCCATCTCTCCGACGCGTTGCATGCCAAGGGCATGAAACTGGTCATCGATCTGGTGCCGAACCACATAGGAGTAGAGCATCCCTGGGTGCTTGACCCGCCGACGCCGGATTGGCTGCATGGGTCGCTCCAGCAGCATCGCGGCATTCAATTCGACTTCTATCAATTGGTCGATCCACATGCGCCGCCGGCTGCTTTCAATGGCATTACTCAAGGCTGGTTCACCGACGCCATGCCCGACCTGAATCAGGAGAATCCACTGGTCTCGCGTTACCTGATTCAAAACGCATTGTGGTGGGTTGAGACCGCCAACCTCGACGGCATTCGACTGGATACATTTCCCTATGTGGACCGGGCTTTCTGGCATGATTTTCATGCCTCGCTGCACAGCGTCTATCCGCATCTGACGACGGTGGGCGAGGTCTTTCATCGCGATCCCGAAGTAACCTCGTTCTTTGCCGGAGGCGTAGAGCATCGCGGCATCGATACGGGACTCGATACTCCGTTTGATTTTCCGCTCTTCTTTGCTTTGCGCGATGTGCTGGCGCACGACAAGCCCATGACGGATCTGGCCAAGATACTGCGGCAGGACGCACTTTATCCCCACCCCGAGCGGCTGGTTCCTTTTATCGGCAATCACGATACGACCCGCTTCATTACGGATGCCGGGGGCTCTGTTGCCAAGCTGAAGTTGGCGTTGGGATTGCTGTTGACCTTGCGTGGTATGCCGCAGATCTACTCCGGCGACGAGATTGGAATGGCTGGGGGAGAAGATCCGGACAATCGTCATGACTTCCCGGGCGGCTTTGCGGGAGACATGCACAATGCCTTCACCAAGGCCAGTCGCACCGCGCAGGAAGAGGAAGTATTTGCCTGGACCGCGGGCTTGATTGCTCTGCGCCCGGCACATACCGAGTTACAAAGTGGAATTGAGCAGAACCTCTTTGCGGATGGGGACAGCTTCGCATTTGTCCGTTCGCAGTCCAAGCAAGGCTGCGTGCCAGATCACTCGGTTGCGCGCTTGCTGATCGTCGTGAACAAGGCGCAGCACAGCAATAGCATTGAACTGCCGGAAGCGGATTCGGCGCTGGCGGATTGCACGCAGTTCAAGGTGCTGTCTCCGTCGACGGGGGATGAGGCGGTTGTCAACAACGGCAAAGTGACGATCAATGAGCGGGCAGAGTCGATGACGGTGTACCAAGTGCAGTAGTGTTTGAGCTGCCTGACAAAAAACAGAAATGCGAGTTGAGCAGAACAAAGACAGCAAGTCAGCCTCCGCGGAGCGGAGATGAGCAGGTTAGCGGGTTAGCGTCGGTGGGGTTTCATCACCCCGTGGGTCGGAAACACCGGTTCCAGACGGTTACAAACACGCGCGTTTTTGATGGAAGAATGAAGAGATGGACGGAGACAGTCAGATGAAGCGGATTCCCAGTTGCAGTCTTGTTGCGATGTTGATTTTTGGCGTGGCGGCTATGGCATCGTTGGCCGGAGCGCAAGCACCGCAGGGCGCGATCCAACTGCGCGCTTTGCCCGATGGCGTTGAAGTCTCGGGCCAGGGCATAGCCTATCGGGTGACCGCGCTACGCGACGATGTGGTGCGGGTGCGGGCGGCGAGGGATGGTAAGTTTCCAGAAGATGCTTCCTGGGCGGTGTTGGAAACTGCTCGCAAGTCCAGCGTTGTGGTGACGGCTGAACCGGACGGCTTCGCCACCAAAGATCTGCGCGTAGCCTTCGACAGCAGCATGAGGCTGACGGTCAGCGATCTGGCCGGGCATATCCTGCAGCAGGACAGCACGCCGCTCACTTATCGCGGATCTTCCTTCCGCTTGTACAAGAAGATGGCGGCGGAAGAGCACTTCTTCGGCCTGGGCGACAAGGTGGGTCCGCTGGACCGGCGCAACCAGGCATTTACAGATTGGAATTCGGATGCTTTTGGCTGGCAGGAGTCGACTGATCCGATCTACAAGAGTATTCCTTTTTTTCTCTCCTGGAATCAGGGACGGGTGCTGGGCGTGCTCTTCGACAATACCTGGAGAGCCAGCTTCGACTTTGGCAAGGAGTCGGCGAATGAATATTCTTTTGGCGCTCCTGATGGGCCGGTTGACTACTATCTGATCTATGGTCCTTCGCCCAAACAGGTAGTCGAGGATTACGCCTGGCTGACCGGGCCAACGCCCCTGCCGCCGCTCTGGTCGCTGGGATTTCAGCAATCGCGCTACAGTTACTATCCCGAGTCGAAGGTAAGGGAGATCGCTGATCGACTGCGTGCCGACAAGATTCCTGCCGACGCTATCTATCTCGACATCGACTATCAGCAGGACAATCGCCCGTTCACCGTGAATCCGCAGCGGTTTCCCGGCTTCAAGCAGATGATCGCGGATCTGACCGCGCAGCATTTTCATACCATTGCGATTACCGACCTGCACATTGCCAAGCTGCCCAACGCGGGGTACGCGCCTTATGACACGGGGATGGCCGGCGATCAGTTTGTGAAGAACGCCGACGGCTCCCTGTATGTAGCCAAAGTCTGGCCGGGGGATTCCGTCTTTCCCGACTTCACACGCCAGCAGACCCGCGCCTGGTGGGGCACGCTCTACAAGGACTTCGTTGGCGACGGCATCGCCGGATTCTGGAACGACATGAACGAGCCGGCGGTCTTCGGCGTAGCCACCAAGACCATGCCTGACGATATTCAGCATCGTATCGACGAGCCGGGTTTTGCCAATCGCACCGCCAGCCATCTGGAGATTCACAACATCTTCGGCATGGAGAACTCTCGCGCCACCTTCGACGGGCTGAAAGAGATACAGCCCAACCTGCGTCCCTTTGTGCTGACCCGCGCCAGCTATGCGGGCGGGCAGCGTTACGCGGCCACCTGGACCGGAGACAACAGCTCCACCTGGAATCATCTGCGGCTGACGACACCGATGCTGGAGAACCTGGGACTGAGCGGCTTTGCGATGAGCGGCGCGGATGTGGGCGGTTTTGCCGGTTCTCCGCAGCCCGACCTGCTCACCAAGTGGCTGGAGGTCGCGGCCTTTCAGCCCATCGACCGCGATCATACCGCGGTGGGAACCAACGATCAGGAGCCCTGGGTGAACGGTCCGCAGCAGGAGGATATTCGTCGCCGCTTCATCGAGGAACGCTACAAGCTGCTGCCCTACCTCTACACCACGGCCGAGGAGATGTCCCGGACCGGATTGCCCATTGTGCGCACGCTCTTTTTGGAGTTTCCCGATGCGGCGCGGGATCGCCACCCCATCGATCTCGATGCTGCGGGAGAGTTTTTGTTTGGCCCCGACCTGCTGGTAGCGATGCCTGCCTATCCCGATGAAGTGGACAAATACGAGGTGCAACTGCCTCCCGGCGTCTGGTACGACTATTGGAGCGGAGAGCGCATCGACCGCACCGCGGCGGTTGAAAGCCGCGACGGAGAACAGAAGAAAGGCGTGCAGGCGGCTACAAACTTCAAGCCGGTCATCGTGGAACCGGCTCTGGATGCGCTGCCGGTCTACGCCCGAGGCGGGTCGATCCTTCCTGTTGCGCCGCTCACACAAAGCACGATGGAGAAGCCGGACGGCCCGCTCACTCTGCGCGTCTACGTGGGCGACGACTGCAAGGGAACGCTCTATCAGGACGACGGCGTCAGTTATGACTACAAGCAGGGCAAGTACCTGCGCATGGAGAGCAGTTGCTCAATGCAGGGCACGGCTCTGCACATTCATATTGGCTCGCACCAGGGCAGCTATCCGGCATGGTGGTCGAAGATCGCCGTTGAGGTCTATGGATGGCCGTTCCCGGAGGCGCAAGGGCGGGTTGACGGCAAAGCTGTGCAGGCTACCAAGAGCGCGGCGACGCAATCCTGGCAGATGACGGTTCCCGACAATGGGAAGGGAATTGATCTGGACTTGTCCCGGTAGCTACGGGGAATAACGGACAAACCAAACAGCCGCCTATTTATAGGTGGCTGTTTGTATGTATTGAATTCGCGGGTGCTGGGAGGGCGATACTGCTTTCGGAATCTGCAAGGTACAAGAAGCACATAAACGCGCTGCATACTATTGTGAAAAACGTGCTACCGGTGAAATAATCCTTCTATGTTTCTCAAAAGATTGGCGGTACTGATCTTGCTGCCTATGCCTTGCCTGCTGGCGGCGCAGGACAGTGCTTCCCCTGCTCGTATCGCTGGTCATGCCCTCGACCCGCGTCCACTGTCAGGAACTATCGTTGATTCCTCCGGAGCGGTGATTGCCGGGGCTGCCGTGCAAGTTCAAAGCGTAAATGGCACTGTGCAACGATCGACATTGTCGGAGAGAAACGGTTCGTTTGTCGTTGCCGGACTCCCGGCAGGGAATTATCGACTCGTTGTTTCCAGGACTGAGTTTGCAACCAAGGAAATCTCCATCTTTCTTGGGCCCAACGGAGTTTCAATCCCACTGCGCATCTCGCTGGATGTGAGAGCCGTGAATACCACCATCAACGTGCAGGGCCGCGAGGATGACCTGACGGGAGTTGCCAGTTCCGCCACGCAGGGTACGGTGGGCGCAGCGGAAGTGCAGGATCGTCCAATTCTTCGTGCGGGAGAGGTGTTGGAGACGCTTCCCGGCCTCATCGTCACGCAACATGCCGGCGGCGGCAAGGCCAATCAATATTTCCTGCGTGGTTTCAATCTGGATCACGGTACGGATATCGCCATTTTTATCGAAGATATGCCGCTGAACCTGCCTTCGCACGCCCACGGCGAGGGCTATTCGGATATGAACACCGTCATTGCGGAGTTTGTGCAGCGAGTGGACTTCGAGAAAGGCCCCTATTACGCCAACGTCGGCAATTTCGGCGCGGCGGGAGCGGCGCAGATGGAGTTTTTCAAGATGCTGCCTGAGGACTTCATCAAGGTAGAAGGCGGCATGTATGGCTATGGGCGAACCGTCTTTGGTGCATCGAAGAAGCTAGGCGCGGGCAATCTGCTCTATGGCGGAGAGGCCTATCACGACAACGGCCCGTGGGCGACCCATGAGGATAACTTCTACAAGTTCAACGGTCTCGCAACCTATAGCCGGGGTGGAGACGGGGACGGCTTCAGCATCACGGCGCGCGCTTACCGCGGCACATGGCACTCCAGCGATCAGATTCCGGTGAATGCGACTCCGCTGGTTGGCGTCTACGGCGCTCTGAATCCAACAGACGGCGGCGAGTCACAGCGATTCAGTGTGCAGGTGGAGTGGCATCATCAGGGTGCAAAGACTCTGACCAGGATCACGGCCTACGGGTTCTATTACGATCTGAATCTCTTCTCTGATTTCACTTACTATCTGGATGATCCCGCAAAGGGCGATCAGTTTGAACAGCAGGACAGGCGCTGGGTAGGTGGTCTGGAGGCGCATCATACGATCTTCAGCCAATGGCTTGGCCGCAAGGTGGAAGACACGATCGGCATTCAGGTGCGCAACGATTGGGTGCATAACGGGCTCTTTCGGACGGAGAATCGTCAGCGCACGGCAAAGAACGACAGCAACGCCTGCAACGACGAAGCCATCGCCGCGTGTGCGATCACTCCGAATCTGGTCGCGGTGCTGCCCGCGGAGACGGATTTGAATCGATTCACGGAGATGCTGGCCGGTGTTTATGCGGAGAACAAGATCCAGTGGACGGCGAAGTTTCGCTCGGTGCTGGGCTTGCGCGGTGACGGCGCAAGATATGTCGTGACCAGCCTGACGCCGACCTATGTCGCCGCGGAATTGCCTACGACGCCGGAGGTCAACTTTGCGGCGCTCAACTCCGGCACGGTAAGCAAGTTTATGCCAGAGCCGAAACTAAGCCTGATCTTCGGGCCGTGGGCCAGCACGGAGTTCTATGCACAGGGCGGTTTCAGCTATCACAGCAATGACGCGCGCGGCGCTACGCAAAAAGAGGAGCCGATCTCTCCGGACAATCCATTTCCAACGTCCAGTAAGCCGATCTCTCCACTGGTCCAACTGAAAGGTGGAGAGTTGGGCGTGCGCAGCTCGGCTCTCCAGCATCTGCAAAGCACTCTTTCGCTCTGGTATCTGCGCAGCAACTCCGAACTGCAGCAGGATGGAGACACCGGCGGCACGGTTGCTTCCCAACAATCCAGCAACCGTTATGGCGTTGAGTGGGCCAACTACTACACGCCGACAGAACATCTGATCTTTGATCTGGATATGGCGGATTCTCGGGCGCAATTCACTCAGACCGACCCGAGCGACGCGGCGTACATCAATCCCAATGCGACGAATGGGCTGTCGTATCCTGAGCAACTCATGGGCGGCAAGCACGTGCCGGAAGCGGTGGGGATGGTGATTGCATCGGGCATCACAGTGCACGATTACCGAGGGCTGACGGCGACGATGCGCCTGCGCTATTTTGGCCCGCGCGATCTGACCTCCGACGGACTCAGTCGCTCCAACGCCACGCTGCTGGTCAACGCGGGAGTTGGCTATCAGTTCAATAGAAGATGGCGGTTTTCGGCCGATCTTCTGAATATGTTGGACCGTCGCAATGACGACATCACTTATGCCTATATTTCTCGTAGAACAGCAACAGCAACAGCAGCCTTCACGAACGTCTTCCATCCAGCGGAACCGTTGCAGGTGCGATTCCGGCTGGAAAGAAGTTTTTAATAGATGCTGCGGGCTTCTCTTTTTGCTTCGTTCCGCGGCTCAGTGCTTATGCGGGTGGGAGTGTTTGTGCGCCTTTTCATCGGCAGCAGCCAGCGCCTGTGCGGGAACCGTCTTGACCAGATGGCCATGCTGCACGCCTTTGAGCGCGATCAACTGGCTGGCAAAGGACTCGACCGCCGCCGATTTTCCGTGCACGATCAGCACTTCCAGGCAGGAGTCGTGGTCCAGATGGGCGTGGCATGTGGAGACAACCAGATCGTGATGTTCATGCTCTAACTGGGTCAGTTTTTCGCCGACGCCATGGGCATCGTGATCGTAGATGAGGGTGACGGTTCCGACGACCAGGGCATTTGGAGCCGAGGTGCGCTCACCCACCAGACGGTCACGAATCAGGTCACGGAAGGCCTCGGAGCGGTTGGTATATCCGTACCGGCCCATCCACTGATCGAACTGTTTGAGAAGATCGGAATCCAGCGCGACGCCGATTCTACTGAGAACGCCCATAAAAGAACTCCTGCAATCACAGTAGATTGTATGCCATAGCAGGCCTTTCAATAGCTTTCTAGTGGCCCGCGGCGGCGCGCGATGCTTCGTAGTCGGTGAAGCACTTCTGGAGAAGTCGCAGCGGGCCAGTAGTGCGGGAGACGGTCACGCGGGGCAGCGCGAAGAGATTGTCTCCAGTGCTTGCACGGCCGCGTTGGACGAGGGTGGCGTTTTCGTAACCTGCCAGCCGGACCATCTGCCGATGCAGCGGCGTCTGATCGCCGTAGGGATAGCAGAAAGCCGTGACGGGAGTGCCGAGAAGTTCTTCCAGAACGTTTTTCGAGCCCTCAATCTGGCGGCGTGACTCATCCAAAGTGCAGTTGCTCAAGCGAACGTGATCCAGTGTATGGGAGCCGATCTCATGGCCCTGCTGGGTCCAGCGCAGCATTTCGGAGGCGTTCATGAGGGGTGAGAAGGCGATGCCCTTGTCCATGTCCCAGATGTTGCTACCGTTGACCTGATTTGCCACGCAATAGGTGGTCGCGGTGAAGCCCAATTCATTGAGGACAGGCAGGGCATGATCGTAGACGTTACGATAGCCGTCGTCGAAGGTGATGCCGAAGACCTTTCCAGCCTGCTCGCCGCGCAGATAGGGCATCAGGTGGCGCATGGAAAGGCCGCGATAGCCAAGCCGGCGCATCCAGATCATATGCCGCCGAAATCGGCGGGGAGAGACGCAGAGCCCGCGAAAGGGATTTCCGCGGGCGGGCGCTTCAGCGATCTGGTGGTACATGAGAATCGGGATGGGCATAGTGTTTTCTGTGGGTAGGAAGTTTCAGTTTCTGCCTGATGCGGGGAATGCCCATCGGGATACAGTAACCCTGTTTCGCTCAAGAAATAGCTGGTTAGCCCGCTTCGCGGGATTGCGAGTTGGCAAGTTGGCGGGCTTCCAACTTGCGCAGTTTATGAATGTCTTTCCCCTGCAGCAATAGCCATGTCGACCTGCGTGGGCTGAGTCATCAACTGCAACTGGCCCTCGCCTGCGGCATACACCGTGCGTTGCTGGTGCACGCGATTGACGCATTCGTGATAAACGGACTCGGTATCGGCGGCGAAGGAGTGCAGGGAAAACTCACGCTCACTGCGTAGACGCGCGGCCTGCCCGAAGGCGGCGAGGTGCTGGCGATCGGTGACGATTCTTTGCAAGAGGGCGGTGAGTTCTGCTTTGTCCTGCGAAGGAACGATCCAACCATCCCTGCCCGAGGTGACATTTTCCGGCAGTCCACCGACGGCGGAGACGATGACGGGTTTGCCCATGGCCATCATCTCGCGGCAGGCAAAGGAGAGCGTCTCGCGGCGCGAGAGCACAAAGCCCACGTCGAGAGCGGCCACCAGAGGCCGCACATCCTGCAGCAGGCCGGTATAGAGGACGTTGTTCTCCATCTGGAGTGCGGCGACTTGCTGCTGTTCCGCATCGCTGGGAGTACATCCCGCTACGAGAATGCGAATCTTGCTGCGCAACTCGGCGGGAAGACTGGCGGCGGCGGCGACCATCTCCAGCCAGCCTTTGTAGATGCCGGTGCCGGCGATGCTGCCGATGGCGATTACGTCTTCCGGAGCATCGCGGAGCCAGTGCTGGCGCGCTTCTTTGGCGGCCTCGGCGGCAAAAGGGAAGTACCACTGCAAATCCACGCCATGACGAACGACCTGCAATCCCTTGTTGCGATAGACCGTTGCAGCGAGTTGCTGCTTCATGTAGTCGCTGATGCAGATCACGGAGTCGGTGGCGAAGGCGGCCTTGATCCAGGGCATCAGGCCCTTGGTCGGCAGGTCATGGTGCTTGGTATAGACGATGCTGGGGCGGTTGGCCAGACCCAGACTGGCAAGCATCACGATGCGATGGTCGGCGGAACCGTTGACGTGGACGATATCGAACGAGCGCGAATCCATCAGTTGGCGCAAGGCGCTGCCGGTGTCGATCATCGAGCGCAGGCTGTTGCGAAACTCCATGGGGACGACTTCGACGCCGGGGATGGTCATCGCCGTTTGATAGAGCCGGCCGTTTTGTGGCGCGGCGATCACTACCGTATGGCGTGGGGCCAGGGCGCGAGCCAGATTCACGATGTAGGTGGTGATGCCGCCGCCATCGTTGCCATGGAAGTTGGATGTATAGAGAATGCGCACGTGATGAATCTCCTGCGATTGCGCGCATCGCCTGTATTCCCAAAATCCCGGCGGGAACCATTTGACGATCAGACTGGAGGCGGTGAGTTGCCCAATCCCCTCATTGCTCTGGTACACTCGGCGCGAGAACCGGAGGTCAGTTTGGGGAAGTCCCAAGATTGCGCTTTCATTCAAACGACGAGCGAAGGGTGGGTTTGATACTTTTTCGTCACAATGAAATATTGCGGGTTGCCCGGCAAAATCGATCCAGCCAGGTTGATGAATTGCATTGCGATGTTTTTTAGTAAACAGGTGTATCGAATCCCGGAGGGCATCGTCTTTCTTGGTGTGCGGTACTCTGGAAAGGGGATCTCCCCCACGGCAAGAGACTGTGTCGAATTGAGTTGCGATAAGGCTCAAGGAGGCGCAGAGACATTTTGCCGGGTTTAAGGAGCAGATCTGTCCGCCAGAAACGAGTTGAAAGGCAACCCGCCAGGGAGTCTGCCGGCCCGCATCGTCGATTTATTCGGCGAACTGCGTATGCCGTTGTTTCGCTATCTGGTGGTGGGGCTGGGCAGTGCGGAAGAAGCTGAGGACGTCACTCAGGAGTGCTTTTTGCGGCTGTGCCGTTATCTGCAACAGGGCGGCGAAGTCAGCAACGAACGGTTGTGGCTCTTCCACGTAGCTCACAACCTGCTGCTGGATCACAAGAAGAGTGGACGCGTTCAGCGCGAGGTGATGCCGCCCGATTGGGAGGTTTTTGCTTCCACTCACGCGGATAAGACCCCCGATCAGGAGCAGTTGCTGCTGGCGCGGGAAAAATACGAAGGCCTGCGCGCTGCATTGAGTGAGTTGACCGAGCAGCAGCGGGAAGTATTGCGATTAAGAGAAGAAGGACTGGGTTATCGGGAGATTGCCGAAGTCCTCAGCATGAATGTTCCTGTGGTAGCTGCACATATTCGACGTGCCTTGGCGAAGATGAAGGTGAAGTTGCATGGCTAACGAGATCAATAGCACGGCGCAAGGCACCCACTTCGATGAAGCGCAGCTGATGATGTATGTGGATGGCGAGCTGTCCGCAGCCGAGATGGAGCCGCTGAAGGCGCATCTGCTGGCGTGTGCGGATTGCCGGCAGAGCTATACCGATATCGAAGAAGCAAATCGGGCTTATCGGGAGTTCCAGGGACAATGGAGCGCTACTCTGGCTGCGCCTCCCCATCAATGGGCGGGTTTTGAGCAGAAGCTGAACCAGACTCTGGCCGAGGGTGAAGTTCTTCCGCTGCCGATCGCGGCGCGGAGGCCGTGGGGCGTGCTGAGAGAGTTCCTGGGCGCGACGATCCTGTCTCGAACTTTGCCCCGAGCTTTGCCCTGGGCGCTGAGCGGCGTGGCGGCGGCGCTGGCGCTGGTCTTCCTCTTCCTGCACTCCCCGAACCAACAAACGCTTACCGTGGCTCAGGTGCTGACCCATGTGGAGCAGGCGAACGCCAGCCGGGATGCTGCCGTAGCCCAGGTTGTCTATCAAAAGATTCGCATTACGGACTCCGCCGCGCCGCAATCTCCGGTCACGGTGGAACTGTGGAGCGACCGGCAGCATGGGCGATTCCGCGAAGCGGCTGTGAACAGCGCAACGGTGCATGGGACGTCGAGCGGCGCGGGCAGTACGCCTGCTCTGCTGAGCGATCTGAACCTGGCCTTGGAAGCCTACCACCTGCAAAGCAGCGAACTGGTCTCGGTGAACGCCTTCAAGCGGTGGGAGCAATCCCCTGGGCGCAAGGATGAGTCGCTGAGTGAGGAACCTTTGTCCGAAGGGGGAGAGGCCTACCGGCTTTCCGCCAAAGCTGTCGATGCGGATTCCGCTCCGGCTACGCCACTGATCCGGACGATGGAAGTGCTGGTACGCGCCAGCGACTGGCACGTTGTGGCTGAGCGAATGAGCGTCGCCAACCAGAGCGGCGTGCACAGCTACGAGATCGCCGAACTGGAGTACCGGCTCATTCCCCTTGAACATCTGGCCCTCTTTGGCGGTCAGCCGGACGCGCCGGTTTCGGATGCAAATGAGGCAACGGCGATTGGGTCGTCCATTGGTGATCTGACGGTAGACGCGCTCTATCGCTTGGATCGCGTCGATGCCTTGGCGCAGGATCAGATTATTGTGACCGGCAAGGGCGGCGAGGTGCAGATCGGCGGCACGGTGCGCAGCGAGTCGCGCAAGGCGGAGATTCTGGCCGCGCTTGGTTCGTTGGCGAGCAATCCGGCCGTCAAGCTGAACCTGCTGTCGGCTGCGGATGCAGGCGCGGTTGGCGCTGCTCCGCTCACCCACCCCTTGCAGGTACAGTCTGTTGCCGTTCGCTTGAACGAAGCGGGAGCGCTGCCGGAACTGCGCGCCTATCTGGCTGGTCATCAGCATGTGCCGGAGCGCGACCTGGATCAGGCAGAGGATCGCTTTGTCACCGATGCCATTGGCCACTCCGCCGAAGCGCAACTGCACGCTCAGGCTCTGAAGCAGATTGTCGACGCTGCGCCCCAGACGGATGCAGATGCGGTCTCCGCGACGACCAGAGAGAAATTACACGCTCTGGTCGTTCGTCACGCGCAGGCGAGCAGGCAAGAGATTCACCTGCTGAACCAGCAGCTTGCTCCGGTCTTTTCGCCAGCAACAACTGCAAGCGGTGTTGCCGAGAGTGGAAGTGGCACCGAAGCTGATCAGCTGCTGAGCCTGACCACGGACAGCGATCGGATCTTGTGGCAGGTCTTTTCGTCCAATGCCAGCTCAGCCGACCGGCGGGGATTGACGGACGCTCGATTCTGGATGATGCTGAAGGAAGAAGACCATCTGGCAGCGCACTTGGCTGAAAACCGCCCTTAGAAATTGGCGTAGGGGGATTGTTGTCAGGCGTCGAGGAATGATGTACGCCAAAATCGGAACCATTGCATCTAGTGTGTCGATTGCCATTTTTTGGCTGTTGACGCCGTGCGTGGCCGTTTTGGTCTCTGGAGCACAGACCCCGCAGGCCGTTCTGGTGGGTTCGGTGCTGGACCCGTCGGAACATCCCGTGCAAAATGTGCGCGTCTTTTTAATCGAGGATGCGACCAAATCCAAGCGGCAGGCCTGGACCGGAGCCAACGGCGACTTTTTCTTCTCTCGACTAAACGCGGGTAGTTACACGCTGCAAACCGTTCATACTGGCTTTGCGCTGGTCCAGATACCCGCCATCATCCTGCAGGCAGGTGAGACGCGCAGTCTTCAGATCCACTTTCAGTTGGGAACGACCGAGGAGACGGCACTGGTTCAAGCCGGAGCCTTTGAGGACGCTTCGGTCATCACCACCCGCATCGATCACGAGCTGGTCGACGACATTCCCCTCAACGGGCGCAGCCTGCAGACCCTGCTGCTGCTCACTCCCGGGGTCATCATGATGGCCAACAACGAGTTCAGCTTCAATGGCCAGGCCACCAATATGAACTACTTCACCGTGGACGGCATGAGTGCCAATATGGCCGCCGGCGGCGGCGGCGTCAGCACAGACTTGGCGCAGGATGCCGGCTACAGTGCGCTGGGTACAACCTCCAGCCTGGTTTCAATCGGCGATCTTGACGAGTTCACGGTGCAGAGTTCGACGATCTCTCCCCAGATCGGGCGGCAATCCGGGGGACATGTGCAGATGAGCAGCCGTTCGGGCGGCGACAAGCTGCACGGCGAGGCATTTGATTTTTTTCGCAACTCCGCTCTGGACTCCGATGACTGGTTCTTGCCGGCCCAAACGGTAGAGAATGCAGACCTGCGCCAAAACGACTTTGGCGGCGCGCTCTCCGGCCCGATTCCGCAGTTTCCTCGATGGATCAGGCGCAACTACTTCTTTCTTTCGGAAGAGAGTGTGCGGCTCTTTCAGCCTACGGTGCTGAAGACATACGTGCCTTCAAGCGCCCAGCGCGCACTGGCGCCCAGCAAGTTGCTGCCCTTTCTCAATGTGTTTCCGGACTCGGCAAACCCCGAGGTCGCCGGTACGGGAACATCCATGTACCGTCTGGCCATCTCCAATCCTTCTTCCGAGGACAATTACAGCATCCGGCTCGATACCGATACGGAGCGCAGAGCATCGGTCTTTGCCCGCTATAATCACTCCCTGTCGTCGCGAGTCAGCACCGACGAGGGTTGGTACCTTTCTGACACGGATAGAAGCTCGCAGTCTGTGACCACTGGGGTGATGGTCAAGTTCAGTCCAAGAATGGTCAGCGATTTCCGCTTCAACTACGGTAAGAACACCGGCAATGTAACCAATACCTTGCACCAGTTGGTTGGCGCAACCCTGCCGGGAAACAAGGTGCTGCTGCAAGGAATCAGCTCGAAGGTGAAGCTGCCCAATCTGAGTTATGACTTTCTTGGCGCTACCTACAGCTCCGGGAGCACCGGTCAGAATCCGGTCCATCAGATCAACCTGACGGAAAACGTCACGGCTGAACGGGGGAGGCATATCTTTGGGGCGGGTTTCGATCTGCTGCGACTGATTGGGGAGACGGTTCCCAGCGATTTCAATATGACGGTCAGTTTTCTGTCGCAGAGCAGCCTCACTTCGGGCGTGGCAGACAGCATTGCCATCCAGTCTCAGGACGATGTCAGGGTCGAGCAGAAGATCTCGTCCTTTTACGCGCAGGACTCCTGGAAGATCTTCCCACGGGTAAACCTGGATTATGGGGTTCGCTGGGATATCAGCCCGGCCCCGGCCGCCAATAATGGGCAGAGCTTGTATACGGTTACATCATCCAACGACATTCCCCACATGACGCTGGCGCCGGCGGGTACTGATCTCTATCCCACGCTCTATACCAATCTTTGCCCACGCATCGGGCAATCGTGGCTGATGCGGAGTGCGCCCGGCACCGAGACCATCCTGCACAGCGGCGCGGGCGCATTTTATTCGCTGGGTAACACCAGCTCGATGGCCGCGGCCAGCGCCTTTCCCCATGTGCGGCAGGATACGCTATTGGCCAGAATTTACCCTCCCAGCTCGACGCTGCCGATACCCAACTCCACCAGTTTGCTGCCGCCCTATAGTGGGCAGGCGTTTTTTGCAATTACGGATGGATACTCGACACCGGTTGTCTATCAGATCAGCACAGGCATTGAGCAGCACTTCGGCGGCGACCGGAAGCTGTCGGTGGCTTATGTAGGCTCCGAATCGAAGCACCTGCCGGTGATGCAACAACTGACCGATCCCAACAGCAACTTTACCCACAACACCTCCATCACGGAGGTGCGCAGCGAAGGCGCTTCTTCCTATCAATCACTGCAAACGCAGTACCGGCAGATGTTGGCTTCCAGAGTGCATGTTCTGGGTTCTTATACCTGGGCGCACAGCATCGATAACGTCTCCAATGATCTGAACGGATTTTCCAGGAAGGTGCTGATCCCCTTCAAAGGCGAGAGGGCCAATTCCAGTTTTGACGTACGGCAGAATGCGGGTCTGGCGCTGACCTATGAGAGCAAGGTTCCTACTCAGGACAAGTTGGCGAAATGGCTGCTGGACGGATGGAATCTTGGCTCGCTGGCAATGATACGCGGAGGAATGCCGCTGGATATTACATACACCAGGCCGATCGGATCGCAACTGCTGCCGACCAGGCCCGACCGCGTAGAGAAGAACAACTTGTTTTTGAACCATCCCACCCAGCCTTATGGGAAGATTTATAACTACGATGCCTTTGCGATTCCGGCAACAGACAGGCAGGGCCATCTGGGGCGCAATGCTTTGCGTGACCACGGGGCATGGCAGGCTGATTTCTCTGTTCACCGCAGTTTCGCCCTTTATGAGAGATTACAACTGGACGCGCGCGCTGAATTTATCAATGCATTGAACCACCCCAACTTCGGCGGCGTGGACGGTAACCTCGGCACCTATGCCGATGGAACGCTGACCCGCAATCCAACCTTCGGATACATCACCAGCATGTTGGATACCCAGTTGGGAGGCCTGCAGCAGGCCTATCAGGTGGGCGGCCCGCGATCCGTACAACTCTCCCTGAAGTTGTTCTTCTAAAGCAATCAATCACAGGATACGATTGCCCGCCATGCGCATGTCGTAGCCTACGCAGGATTCGACTTCGCGCCGAAATGCGGAGCGGTCGAGCGTGCCAATCAATGCCTCGACCGGCGACAAGGTGAGATTTGCACGGCGCAAGATCAACAGGTAAGGTTTCTCCGCCAGCGGAAGAAAGGTCAGACCCAAAGTGAGCGCGGCGGCCTGTGTGCCGACGCAGCAATCCACCTCGCCACTCTGTACCAGGCGTGCCGCGGGCAACTGCCCCAGCGTGTCACGATCGTAGCCCTTTACCTTGGCGCTTGCGATACCATGCGCCTTCAACAGGTCATCCAGCAAACGGCGGCATCCCGCGCCGGGCTCGCGATTGGTGATATGTACATCCTTGCGTGTCAAATCCGCGATGCCGGTAATTTTTTTGGGATTCCCCCCGGCCACGACTAGACCTTCCTTCCACATCGCATAAGACAGAATGGCCAAGGAGTTGCGGGGGAACATTTTGGTGATGGGAAGCAGATCGGTCTTGTCGCTGGCTTTGTCGGCCAGATGAGTGCCTGCAACGTGAACCAGTCCCTCATGCAGCAGATCAAGCGCGCGCGAACTGTTCTCATAGGCGATGACGAGTTCAAAACCCTGCCGTTCAAGGGCATGCGCAAGCAAGGTTGCACTTGGGTCGCAACCGGCAAGGAGGATGCGCCCGGGATTCCGCCAGCCATCTCCCAGAAGCCGAACTCTGGCGTTGGCGCTGCCTTTGCCATTGCGAACAGGCTCAAGATAAACAGCATCGCTAGGCTGAAGGCCCCAACTGGCCGGATCAGGCGCCACGGCAACCAGTTGCTCGTTAACAGACACCAAACGCAGCGGTTGTCCTTTGGGCAGGGCGGCGGCTCCACCCAGAATATGGACCTCGGCCGTCTCCTCGATCGCCTCGGGAGGCGTTTCGAGACGAAACAACTCCTCGACGGTGGTGTCCAGAATGCGCGCCAACTTCAGACTGACCACGGTATTGGGCACATAAAGACCAGATTCGATGGAGTGGATCGTTTGGCGGCTGACGCCTGCTTCGGCCGCCAAATTTGCAGCGGAGATCGCCCGTTTGGCCCGAAATTGCGCTAGATAGGACTGAACTTCGTTGGGTTGCATTTGTGCCTCAAGGGAAAATGGCCTGTTCTGGTTACGCGACTCATGATACTGATACGAGTGAAGATGCACAAGTCGAACATGCTTCGAACGTTGGAGCCATTGCATTCTCCCGACTGACGTGGGTTTACAAGGACCTTGGCGAGGGGCCGTTTGAGCAGGGTGCAGGCGGGCAAAAATCATGGCATTCAAAAGGGGACTGCTGGCTGGTTTGAGAACTTCCAAATGCGCGCAGGTACCTCTCAATGAGAGAGAACCCAGATTGGAATCTATGCAGGTAAACTGTACAGAAAGACTGCGTGTGTGCTATTGTTTTGCTATGCCGGAAACGCTGCCGAATGCGGACACAGCACTTGCCTCCAGGCTTGCAGCAGAGTTGCGCAGCACCTTTGGGCAACTGAAACGGAAGCTGCAACAGCAAGGTGGCCGGAACGATTTCACCTCGTCTCAAATTGCCGTCCTCCTGCGACTGGAAAAGGACGGTCCGGCGACGGTGTCGAGCCTTGCCAGGGCAGAAGGAATGCGTCCACAGTCCATGAGCGCGGTGATTGCTCCGTTGCAAGAGGTGGGGTTTGTGGCGGGATCTGCCGACCCCAACGACGGACGAAAAACGCTCATGTCGCTGACCAGAGCCTGCAAGAAGTGGGTCGAGGACGGGCGCGCCGCCCGACAGGACTGGCTGGCGCAAGCGATCCAGCAGAAACTCTCGCCGCAAGAACAGAAGAAGTTGTCCACAGCCATACAACTGCTGGCGCAAATTGCCGAGGACTAACCAGGCCGCCGGAATGGGACCAACCAAACTCTATTTGCACGCGAAGAGGAGTGCTTCATCATGAACTGGATCCATCAGGTGTCCTACTTTTTTGGAGGGCTGTTTCTGGCCAATGCCGTGCCGCATTTCGTCAGCGGTGTTATGGGAAAACCCTTTCAGACACCGTTCGCGAAACCTTCGGGAGAGGGGCTATCGTCTTCGACAGTGAATGTTCTCTGGGGCTTCGCAAATTTCGTCTTCGCCTATCTGCTTCTACTCTGTGCCGGACACTTCGATCTGCGATCCATCGCCTGCGTCGCGCCGTTTGCAGCGGGTGTACTTCTCATTAGCGTCTTCTCGGCAAGGCATTTCGGTAAGTTTCACGGAGGCAACACCCCGGAGCACTCATGAGGAATCCGCTCAGCAGAGTATTTCGCGCTCTGGAGAACTTCAATTTTCGCTTGTGGACGGCTGGCTGCCTGGTATCAAACATCGGGACCTGGATGCAGCGCGTGGCACAAGACTGGATTGTGCTGACGCAACTGACTCACCATGACACGACAGCGGTCGGCATCGTGACCGGCCTGCAATTTGCTCCGCAACTGCTTTTGTTGCCCTGGAGCGGTTGGGCAGCGGACCGCTTCAACCAGCGAAAACTGTTGATGTTGACCCAGGCATCCATGGGGGTGCTTGCGACTGCATTGGGAGTCCTGACGGTCTCCGGCTACGTCCGGCTTTGGCATGTGTACGTTTTTGCCTTTGTCTTTGGCGCCGCCGCGGCACTGGATGCGCCAGTGCGACAGACCTTTGTTGGGGAACTGGTGGGCGATGAACATCTGCCCAATGCCGTCGCGCTCAACTCGACCTCATTCTTTGCCGGGCAATTGATCGGCCCGGTGGTGGCCGGTCTGGTCATCGCCAAGAGCGGGAATGGATGGGCATTTCTTTTGAATGGGATGTCCTTCGGCGCTGTGCTGCTCTCCATGTTGCTGTTGCGCGTTCGTGATCTCAAGATAAACGCGAGAGCTTCCCGCGAAACTGGTGGATTCATCGAAGGGCTCCGCTATGTATGGGCTCGTCCGGATCTGCGATCCATCGTTGTTATGCTTTTTCTGATGGGGACGTTCGGATTCAATTTTCCGATCTTCATCTCTGCCATGGCGGTCAATGTCTTCCATACGGATGCACGCGGTTTCGGTTTGCTGTCGTCGATCATGGCGATCGGTACAATGAGTGGCGCGTTTCTGGCGGCCGGCCGGGGAAGGCCGAAGTTTGATACGCTGCTTATGGGCTCTGGTGTTTTCGGCGTCGGATGTGTGCTCGCCGCGCTTGCGCCGGGATACTGGTGGTTCGCCGCGGCCCTCACGGTGATCGGCGTAGCCGCACTTACGTTCACCAACGGAACAAACAGCATGATGCAGTTATCGACTGAGCCCACCATGCGAGGCCGGGTGATGGCGATTCGTGTGGGCGTGGGGCTCGGGGGAACATCCATGGGGGCACCCATCGTCGGTTGGGTAGCGAGTCACTTCGGCGCGAGATGGTCGCTCGGCACCGGTGCTGTATCCGGAGTCCTCGCCGCCCTTGTAGCAGCATTGATGAAACACCGATTGAGTCGCCACGACACGGGCCAAGAATCTCAATCATAGCGCCGTTGTGTATCTGGCAGGCCTTTGACAGTCGCGGCAGCAGCTCAAGACCTGCCAACCGCACATCGGAGGCCTGATGCGAGCGAAACATGGGCCCCGGCAAAGTGTAAGAACTTTGGCTGCGATGGCCTCTTGCTTCCTGCTCTATTCGAAGTTGATAATGAACGCGCATTCTGCGGATGACATTTGGGCTTCTGAATAGAGATCATCCGCAGTCTCTCGGACTCTTCAACCTATGACGGAAAAAGTCTTTCGAATCGCAATACTGGCTTGCCTGACGGGCCTGTTTATGAACTTGGGATGTGTTCGTCCAAGAGGCACGATTGCGATCCTGCCTCGCACGACGGGTACACCACTGTGGGAGACATTTCATCTTGGTGCATCTGAAGTCGCTCGTCTTCAAGACAGCGCCCTTTACTGGAATGCACCAACCGATGAGTCGGACATCGAAAAGCAGCTTAGTATCTTCTCCGCATGCGAAAAGAGAAGAATGAGCGGCTACATCATTGCCCCTGATATCACGATCTCGTTTCGCAGCCCGGTGCAAAGATTGTTGGAAGAGAAGATACCCACAGTCATTGTCAATGACATGCTGGGTCCGGAACCGGGGCCGTACCTCTCTTATGTTCTGAATGACGAGAGCGCAGGCGCGGAACTCGCTGCTCAATACGTGGCCCAATTACTGCACGGACACGGATCCATTGCGCTGATGGGACAGGTCACAGTGCGAGAAGAAGGTGGGGAGCGCTCCATCGATTTGGAAAGAATTCTGGCGAAGTCCTATCCGGGAATTCAGATTGCGTCGCGCAATTCCGACGACACGGTTGTGGCCCATCAGCAGAATATCGCCCAGCAGATTCTGCACAACAAGGTCCATATAGACGCCATCATTGCATTTTCTTCTACTTCGACGCGGGGAGCGTTTTATGCCGAGCTGGCAGAAAAGTCTCAGCATGTGCCTATCATTGGATACGATCAGGATCTGACACTTCCTCTCAAGAATGGCTATGTCCGTGCCGTCATTGTCCAGGACGTTCGCAAGATAGGACAGATTGCCATGAGTAATATAGCGCTTGAGTTGCAGGGCAAGCCGGTTGCCGGTTATACGCTGGTGCCACCGATGCTGCTGACCCGGGACAACCTGGCTCAATATCAGAGCAGGTACTTTGCAGATACCGAGAGTTATTCATGGGGAGCGCAATGAACGCGCGATTCCCGATACTCTCAAAGAAGGCCGGTGCGTACCTTGTCCTGATTGTGATATTGTTCGTGTCCGTGGTCGTGGCCGCAGTTTGTAGATGGCAGAAACAAGACTTGTCAGCCAATATAAAGGCCGATTTCTCATCCGCCGAGTCCTGGCGTGCCCTGGGAGGAAGCTGGCAACCATCGCATAACGAAGTATCTGAGACATCCTCTGAGCGTGGAGCCAAGCTGCTTCTATTGCTTGCCCGGCCAGATAACGTGATAGTCGATGTCGATCTGAAACTTCAGCAATTCAATGGCGAAGCCGGAATCCTTTTTCGTACTCAGGATGAAGAGGAAGGGGTTGACTCCTTGCATGGCTATTTTCTGGGAGTACGACCGGTCGAGAGTGAGGTTGTTCTCTACCGCGAGGACTATGGACGAAAACTGCTGCAAAGGATCATTCTTCCTTATGCTACGGACTACTCGAAATGGATTCATCTGAGCGTCCGGGCTGAGCATTGCCATTTCATAAGCACGGTGACACTGAGCGACGGGAGCCACTATTCGGCTTCGATGGACGAAGACCGCTGCATAGAGAAAGGTCATGTTGGTCTCTACTCGTCGCAAACTCTGGCAACGTGGAGAAACCTGAAGATTCACAGGGCTATTCCATCTCAACAAGTGAATGAACAGTTGAGCAGCCAGTCAACCACGGCCATCGAGCCCAATCAGCAACTGCTGGAAAAGCGCATGATGGACTCCTACTATGCAGAGGCAAGCAACGGGTTCGATTCACCGGAGGTGCGCCCCATCTCGTCCTTTCCATTGTATCCAGGAGAGTTCAAAAATGTGGTTGTGCGCGGCATGATCGCCTCAACAGCGCCGCTCTTTCAGATTCAGGATGGAATGGTGTCACTCGCCATTCTGAACGAAACCAGCAAAGTCCTAATCAAACAAGGAGATTATGTTGAGGCTCGTGGTGAGGTACTATGCCATCCCTTCTGGTGCGATTTTACGCATGCTGAACTGCGGCCCTTATGGTCTGTTCGCCCGAAGCCTCCCTTCGCAGTAACCGCCTCGCAATTGGCAGACGGATCCATTCGCGGTCTTTCCATCACCATCGAAGGAACGCTGCTTTCCTCCAAAGTCACGGCGAATGGATTTGAGCTGATTCTCAGCGACCATGAATACCGATTTCGCGCAATCGGATCGCAGACATTTCGCATGAAGCTTCCTCTCCTTAAGCCGGGGAGCCGCATTCGCCTCTATGGTATGGCTACGTCTCGTGTCGATTATGCGCTCAATCTATATCCATTTGCGGTGATCACGGAGAATCTTGAAGTCATCAGTGGTCCACCTTTCTGGACCCTGTCGCACGAATTGTGGATCATGTTTGCCATCATGGTTCTCTTTGCCGGTTCGGTATATGCCGTTCATCGCATACAAATGTGGAATATCCGCTCTCTATTGCGTGAGCGTGAAGAGATGGCGCTGGAGATGCATGACACGCTTGCCCAGAGCTTTACCGGAATTGCTTATCAACTGCAGGCGGCAATTCGCAAGAAAGACGACGTTGATTACATTCTGAGCCATCTTGATGGGGCGCTCAAGACGGTCAAGCGAAGCCATCGCGAAGTGAGCAAGGCCATCTCTTCGTTGCGCCCTCAGCATAGGGATGCAAAGGAAATCGTCGAATCGCTGCGTACAGTGGCCGAACGATTCAATGTTGGAAGTGGGGTTGTCATCGAGAGTTCTTTTCAGGGCAGGAACCGGATTCTTCCCGTCTCCATCGCGGATGCATTCTTTAGAATTGGCCAGGAAGCGATCAGCAATGTGTTCCTGCACTCGAAATGTCAGCATCTCAAAATCGATATGCTGCTTACCCATTCCATCGCCAGACTCACGGTCATGGATGACGGTGTTGGTTATCAATCGTCCGAAATCCTGGATGGCCTTGGTTTGTCAGGAATGAAAAAACGCGCAGCGAAGATACGGGCCGATATCACATTGCAGAGTTCGAGTGGACAAGGTACGATCGTTCTTGTTGAAGCCCATCTGCCGATATCAAATATGTTGCAGCAGTTGTTTTACCCTTGAGGGTGAGGGCCTAATCAGCGAAACGGATCGTTATGCGCCGTTTATCCATCTTGACGAAAACCAGAGTTACTGCGTCCGAACGATGCTGTTCTAAAGTTCACACTATTTCAGAAAATGCTCTAAGTGATTTGGTTCCGGGATACACCGATTCTGGTTTCGCAGAAAGGGAGAGCTGTGAACGACAAAATCCGCATCCTTATAGTCGATGATCATCCGGTGGTACGGTATGGTCTCAAGATGCTGCTCGAAGCCGAAGATGACATGAAGGTCGTTGGCACTCTTGAATGTGGCCAGGATGTGCTGACTTTGCTGGAGCATGATGAAGTGGATTTGATGTTGCTTGACCTGCGCATGCCACGATTCTCCGGTCTTGATACCTTGCAGGCCTTGAGCGTTAAACCCGGAGCTCCCAAGGCGATTATTCTGACCAGCTATGAATGTGACGAAGAGATCTATGCCGCTGTCAAGTATGGGGCAAAGGGATACGTGCAGAAAGAGGCGCCCTCGGAGGTGATCCTGGAGGCCATTCGCAAGGTCTACCAGGGGTTCGACTACTTTCCGTTGACCATCGCAAACCGCTTGTCGGGTACCAACAAATCATTCGGGCTGAGCGCGCGCGAGATTCAGATTCTCGAGTTGATTGCCAAGGGACTCACCAACAAGGAGGCCTCCACCATCCTCGGCATCAGCCAGTTCACGATTCGCAATCACCTGAGCCGCATTACGCACAAGATGGATGTCAGCGACCGCACGGAGGCCATCTTTCGCGCCATAGAGACCGGCATCATCAAGGTGCATTAGAGCAAAACCGAGCAACCGGGCTCTCTGGAATGTCGCCACGCCTGAACAATATCTCATCATCACCACCTAGACGGCCTGTTGGGAAATAGCACCTGCGCCCTCTCCATCCACGACCGGTGGATAATACAGGGCGAATGGGGACATTTGTACTAATGCCAGCGCCATTATCCATAGATAGAATGCATCGTATCGGATCGAAGCAGTCGCCTCGCTCCATCGCCCCTGGTTTGTTCCGGGGACCAGGAGAGGCAATTGACCTGTAATAGGGTGCAATCAATCGTCCAATCGCTGCAATTCCGGGATGCTCATGAATATTGTTCAACAAAATGATCCTCGCGTTTATGGGATGCCGATGTTGGCATTGCAGCCCTTCCACGATCACGCGCTGACCTTGAGTGGGCATCCCATGCAAGATCTGGATTACATTCTCATCCTGCGCACAATACAGGAGTCCAAGCGGACGACTCTTCAGCAATTGCAGATCAGCACCGGACTTGAAGATGAGGATTTGGCCAATGCGGTCTCTCGGCTGAAGCGGTCTGGCTTGGTTATGGAGAGCCGACGCATTGTGAATCCTCGCTGGAAAAAGCCCACGGAGCTATCGCTCAATCGATCCATGAACCTGGTCGCTGTCGACATCAGTGACGAAAAGACCAGCTTTGCGCTGATGGATCTGGAAGGCGCCATGATTCAGCTGGCGACAGGGCCCGCGGGAAAGAGTGCTGGGTCGATCATCGCGGGAATCGATCAATTCATTCAAACGAAGATGCAGCAAGATGGCAATCTCGTCCTGGGTGGAATTGGCATTTGCAGGCAGCAGGGCAACGGCCGACATGCTTGGAAAGATGCTGCATCCAGCCCGGAGCAGGGACTTGAATCGAGCTTGCGGAAGCACCTTACCGACACTCACCACGTGAGAGTCTGTTTTCCTGACAAGACGGCGGTTGGGCTTCTCTCTCATTTATGGCATGATCGGGAGGCCGCCGCGATGAACATCGGTCACATTACCATCGGCAGCAGCATCTGCGTTTCGGTCGTTGCAGACGGGATGCACTACAAGGCGGTACACGCTCCGGCATCCGGCGCGGATGATGCGGGCTCTGCAGAAAAACCATGCGTCATGCCCTGCAGTTGCAAACAGCCCTCCTGTAGCGTTCTCCGCATTGCAGGGGACGAGGGATCTGAATCGTACACCTCCCCTTTTGGCGAGGATTCCGAGTTCATGTTGAATGTGCTGGGTGGGAGCGCAGATGAGATCAAGAGAGTGGAACAGCAGGCCAAGTCGCTCTGCGAATACCTCAGCGAGCTCACAAGTGCCTTCAGGCTGAATACGGTTCATATTGATGGGGATGTCTCCCCGTATTGGCACATTGTTCAGCCCTACGTTGAGCACTATGCCAAACAGCACAATGTCTGGTCAGGGCGCATTGTGTGCGCCGGGGATGGAGGATTCGAGCGGTTGCGGGGCACAGCTGCTGCCATTCAGCAGTCGCTGCTTGGCGACAGGTCAATCTGAGCCTTGTCACGATCAATTCTCAATCCGAGGGGCTGAACCAGTCGCGCTTGCGCGCTGTCGCTGAGCCGCGAAGCGAGATTATCCTCAGATATTCTCGAAAGTTTGAGACGCGAATCAATTCAGCGACCTTCGAGGATCTGCTGCAGATTGATTGCAAAACCCTGAAAGACCTTTCTCTCGGCCCGCATCTGTGCTTCTTTTTCACGGTTCCACGGCCTCGGTGAGGAAATGTCGCGCCAGGGAAGCAAAGACAAAAGGACTGCCCCGCGCTCTTGAGATCTTGCCCGTTATTTGGCATTTTTCCAGGCCTGAGCCCGTCAACGACCGCGAATATACTACCAGTACCTCGCGGAGTGTCTATAGTTCATGTTGCAACCTATAGTGTCTGACGAGTCCGTGCATCCCGGCTGCCGACACCTAATTCGTTTGGCTGCAACAGGATTGCGCATGGGGGAGTTCTCAATCTGCGGCGTCTGGTACAGAGCCAGGATTTGCGGCTTCTCGTGGCGGCTGGGTTATGCGAGAAAAATAGTTTTGTTATGTTGACAACCGTTCTGAATACAATCTATGGTTTGTTGCTGAGGGAAACTAATCCCAGCATGCTGCGCCAGCGAGACATTCGGTTGCAGCAAGGGGGTTGAAAGCGGCAGCGTCGCCTTCTGGAAGCAAAATGCGGCCGCCAGGATCGCTCCCGATGACGACAGGATGAGGGTTTTCAGGGGGGCTGTGGGAGAGCGATTAACCAATAAATCGACCCCGCGGGCCCTGTCGGATGGTTAAAGCGCGCAGCAAACTGCCGCGTGAGGCTGCTCATTACAGGGCTTTCTTTGATTGGACGGGGCAGTCCCTGGTTTTGAAGAAACAGATTTTGATGGGATTCAAGAGGTCACACATGACGCACAGAAATCAAAGAGACAAGCAGGATTGTCTTGTATTGTCTTCGTCTGGACGCAATGCTCTGCCGTTCGCGTCTGGTTGGAGTAGCCATCACGCGTTTGCAGTCGCCATGCGAGCCTTGCTTGTAGTGGCCATCGTCGTATTTGGAACCATGCGCGGCGCGGTCGCGCAGAGCGCTGCGACGGTTGACGGCATCGTGCATGATCAATCCGGGGCGCTGATTTCGAAAGCCAAGGTCAAGCTGACAAATTCTGTGAGCGGCGCCGAGCGTGTCACGGCCAGCAATGCTTCTGGAATCTTTTCAATTCCTGGCCTCGGGACCGGGGACTACGTCCTTGATGTCGAAGCGCCCGGCTTTGAATCTTTTGAAATCAAGGGAATCCATCTGGATCCAGGAGATCTGCGGACCTTTAACGCCATCAAGCTCAATATTATTTCAGCCACGGCATCCGTCACTGTGACCGACGATGTGCAAGGGTTGGTCAGCACCGATTCCGGCGAAACGAGCACATTGATCTCTTCGGATGACATCGACCATATGGCCGTCGAGGGCCGCGACGTTACCGAGTTGCTCAAGATTCTCCCCGGAATGTCGATCGTCACCAGTGGCTCGACCTTTGCCAATGCGGCTTATGATCCGTCCATTGTTTCATTTGGAGGCGCCATTGGTGCTTACTCTGGCAACGGAACGCAATCCAACTCGACTTCAATTCTGTCCGACGGCATGGACATCACCGATCCGGGCAATTACGGCGCAGCCATTCAGAACGTGAACTATGACCAGGTAGCGGAAGTCAAGGTGCAGACCGGTAGCTTCACCGCCGATACCGCGCACGGTCCGGTCGTCCTGAATGCGATCAGCAAATCTGGCGGTAATGCCTATCATGGAGCGCTCTATGTGTATGGGCGTACGAACCAGTTGAATTCCATTGACTGGATCGCGAAATTCGCGGGTACGACGCCTCCGAATGACCGGCAGATTTATCCGGGCGCCACGATTGGTGGTCCCGTGCGGATTCCCAAAACCAATTTCAACCGCAACAACAAGCTCACCTTCTTCGTAGGCGGTGAGGACTACACGCAGCGCAAAGTCTATGCATACAACAGTGCCTACGCAGCTACGGTAAGCGCGATGGTGCCGACGGCCAATATGCGCTTGGGCGATTTCAGCGATACGGAACTCAATGCCATGATGGGGCCACTCCGTTATCAAACAGGCGTTGATCCGGTGACTAAGCTTCCTATCTACGGGTGTACGGGTACTGTCTATTCCGATTTTTGTAATAAGCCAACGATGGGACCGGCCGGGGCGGGCGCTCAGGGATTTACCGATGGCAACATTGCCCCCTACCTTACCTATGTCGATCCGCTGGGAGAAGGGCAAAAGATTATAAACCGGTTGCCGCTTCCCAATGTTGCCAGCAATGGTAACTACAATTACATCAACACGGACTTCGTCAATAGCGACATCTATCAGATCAAGAGCCGTCTTGACTATGCGCTGTCCGACAATACACACATGTTCATGGCCTACGGCCTTGAGAGTGGAAACCAGTTTGAACCCTCGCTGACCTACGGCAGGCCTGGACCGAACGGAATGGGCGGCGGTATGGACACGCCGGGTAACGGATTTACGGGCGTCTGGCAGTCGCATGTACTTAGCATGCAGATGTCGCAAGTCCTGAGCGCGTCGCTGACCAATGAGTTGTATGCCGGCGGCGCATTTTTCTCCCAGACCTACACTCTGAGGAACCCCTCCGCCGTAGAAGGAAACCCTTATGCATCTCAGGGACTTCTCTTCAACAACGGCTCGCTTGCCCTTCCCAGCCTGGGAACCTACGGCGCCTCCAACTACGATGGCCTTCCTTTCCAGACCATTGAAGATCCTACCTATGGCAATGACTTTTCCCATACCCAGTTGCGGCTTGGCGGCGACAATCTCACCAAGCTGATTCAGCGGCATACGTTTCGCGCCGGAGTTTTCTACCAATGGGTAGATCACCCGCAAATGTCGGCCGGGCAGAACACAAACGCAACGCTCACGGATTATTACCATGAGGGTAACTTCAAGGATACCGACAATTCAATCGTATACACCTCCGGAAACTACATCGCGGATAATCTGGAAGGAATTGTCGGCGGCGTCAGTCAGGTCAACAAGAAGGTAGAAACCAATCTCTACTTCTTTACCCTGGCGGGTTATGCGCAGGACCATTGGCTGGTCAGCAGGCATATGTCCATCGATGCCGGCGTTCGCCTGGAGCACTTCACGCCCTGGCTGGATCCCCACGGCGATGGTGTTGCGGTCTTCGACCCCACGGCTTACAAAAGCGGAGCGCCGCTGGCCTCCCCTGGCGTCCTCTACCATGCGATTGACAGCGCCATTCCTCTCTCCGGTGTCCCTGTGGAGAAGGCGTGGGTGGAGCCGAGGGTCGGCGCGGTCTATGACATCCACGGCGATTCCAAGACCATCCTTCGTGCTGGCTATGGCATCTACCGCCAGCATGATTCCTATTCAGACGGCCTGTTGTCGGCGCAAACCGCGGAAGGGCAGAGAGCCTTTTCTACACCGACTAGCGGACATACATTATGGAAGTTAAATGGGATGCAGAAGCAGGTCTCGCAGGCTGCTTCCGGCTTTGTGTTTGACAGCAATATCAACACACGCTGGGCTAGCGACTATGAGTTGCCTGAGGTGCAAACCTACAACTTCCTGATCGACCAACGCCTGCCGCGCAATCTGTCCTTTGAGATCGCCTATGTAGGCAACACCTCCAGCCATCTGATGGAGGCCAACAATCTCAGGAACATCAATGCCATACCCTTTGGGACTCTGTTTGGACCTGAGCCCAACACCGGTCGTATCGATGACAATGGCGCAAACAATGCCAGCCTCATGAATGACGTGGGCAAGGTGTGGCCGGTCATCGGCCCCCCGAATACGCCGAACGGCGCCGGCGCCTTTCTGACCAACGGAGATATGGACTGTTATAGGCCCTATCCTCTCTATAACCAGATCAACGCGATCCGGCACAGGGGATGGTCGAACTACAACGCCATGCAGTCCAGAATCTCCTGGACCACCAAGCATGCTCGCGTGAACGCCAACTATACGTGGAGCAAGGCGCTCGGCGCGGTAGCTGGACCCGATCCGATCAACCTGAAGAACGACTATATGCCTTTGAACTTTGATCGCCGGCACATTCTCAACTTCACCTATTCGTACACCGAGGGAAATCTGGTTCACGAACGCATTCTCGGTTGGGTCGGAAACGGATGGGAAGTTTCGGGAATCACGAACTTCCAGAGCGGCACGCTGATCAACAGCCTGATGTCGTCCAACTTTGGAGTCAACGGCACAATTACGGTTCCCAACGGAACTGTGGCGAACGCCGTAGGATTCAACAATACGAGTACGTGCGTTGCCACGATCGCTATTACCAATTCGACGACCTGCCCCGTGCAACTGCAAAGCGCTAGCATCCTGGGTACGCCGGATATTCTGTTGCAACCTACTACTGTGGCTGACCCGAAAGGGCGCGGCAACCACGAGTATGTGAATGGGACTGTCTTCCGCCTCCCCGTCCTTGGCACCAATGGTCCAATCACCTATGGCAACCTGCGTGGTCCGTCCTTCTTCAATTCCGATCTGACCGCGAGGAAGGTGTTCAAGGTCAGCGGCAAACAGGACTTGCAAGTCAAGATGTCGGCATTCAACTTTCTCAACCGTGCTAACTACACCTTCTCGTCCCTCCACCCTGGTGGGTATTCGATGAACTTCACCCAGAATATGACGGGGCTTAACTTCAATCAGGATCTGCAAAGCGCCACGAACCAGCAGCAAGGGTTCGGGTCCACTCTCATCCGCACGGGCAGAAGGGTCATGGAGGTCTCGGTTCGCTATGACTTCTAAAAAACTGAGCGCGTCCATGACTGAAACTGCAGGCCGGTGGAGAATTGAAGGAGAGGCTGTGATGGAAACAAGATCTTCGGTGGGTAATTCTGAAGGCAACACATCTCGAGTGAGGGCATGGACCTTGAGAGTGATGCTCGTTGTGCTGGCTGGTGTTTGTGGCGCGGTGATTCCTGCCGCGGCGCAAAACGGTTACTCAGCCTACATCCCGTCGGCGGTGCCCTCGGCGACATCAACGCTGTATAGCAGCGCAACTGCCAATGCGCCCGGCAGAGTCTCCACGGATAAAGCCGGGAACACCTTCTTCGTAGGCCATGCGAGCGGCTCCAGCAGCACGCTCTTCGAGATTCCAGCGTCCAGTCCGGTGGTGGCGGTCAGTACTCCGACGCCAGTGATTACCGGCCTGGGACAAACCGGCTCCAACAGCGTTTTTGTCGATGCTTCCGGTACATTGTGGGTCTCCAATGGCAGCGGAACGGGGGGCGCTCTTGTTGAGATCCCAGCCTCCAAGGGGATTCCCAATGTTGCGGCGATTATTGCGGCCTATTCATCGGGCGAAGCGCTCAGCAACATCACCACGGCCTGTACCGCCGCGCCAACAGCGCCCTGCGTATACTCCGCCAACAGCGTCGGCGGCCTGGTTGGCCTGCAGATTGCCGACATCTATTCGGATGGCGCGGGCAACATTTACCTTGTCGATGTCAGTGACAATGTTTCCTCTGGCGCTTACAACCGCGTGATCCAGTTTCAGACCAGCGCGGCCAGCGCGGTCACGGTACTCGCTGACAAAATCACCAGCAATGCCTATGCCCAGGTAACCGTTGCCGGCGACGGCAACGTGTACTACTGCGACAATGTGACAGGCAACAGCAGCGGCGGTCTGGTTTCGGTAATCAACTCCGGCACCCTTAAAACCGTGGGCAATTCCAGCAGCTCTTTGACCCTCAATGTAAAGGCAGTTCTTGTGGCGGCAGCCACTGGCATCGCCACAGACCCCTGGGGCGATCTGATTATTTCGGGCTCCACGCAAATTGCTGAAGTGCCCCTGGAGAGTGGCGTAATCAGTTTTGCTGACCAGTTCAATCTGCTGCAGGCTGTCTCCGGCTCCAATGCGGCGATGTACAGCAATCCCGAAGTCTACGGCGGCACCCTCGATGTGCATGGCAATTTCTACTATGCCACTGCGACCAACATCATGCAGGTGCAGATGGGCGGCTACAACTTCGGCAATGTCAACGTGGGCACGTTAGTGACCAGCGCGCCGTACTTCAACATCACCTGGGATCTGCCCAGCTACCTGACGGTTTCCGCTGATCCGCCGACTGCTTCGCCCACCGCTCTTTCCACGGCCAATGCGGCCTATTTGCAGAGCTTCCCTTATGGCGGCAGCAAGAACTTCTTTGGCGGCACTCCCTATAGCTCCTCAAACCCTGGGCAGTACGTCAACATGTACTTCCAACCGGTTCACCCCGGAGCGCTGCGGGGAGCATTTACAGCTCTCGGAAATCCAAATGCGGAAGTAGCAACCTGGGGCGCTAAAAATGCTGCCTATGTCGTCAACCTGCAGGGTGTCGGCGTAGGACCGCAGCCGATCTTCCTGCCCGGTGTCGCCTCGCAGGCGATCACCTTGCCGACGTTATACACCGGTCCCACGCACGCAACCCTGGCTGCCGGTTTCGTGCCCCAGGCCGTAGCCGTCGATACCTACGGTGATCTCTATGTTGCCGACAGCTCCAACGGCACGCTGGATATCGACTGTCTGCCCACAACATCGAATACCGCCGGCTCGTGGGGTAGCACAGGCGCAAATAGCGATAATGGCGTCAGCTATAACTACACCTACCTCGCCAACTATTGTCAGGCGAATGGCGTAGGCTACAGCTATCAGTTGCCCGGATCGAGCTTCACCACTCCCGCGGGCGTGGTGCTCGATGGCTCCAACTCGGTGTATGTCCTGGACAGCGCTCCAAGCGTCAGCGTTGTGACCAAATTCTCCTTCATGGCGATGGTTCCAATCACTGTGATTCCCAACGGCACGACGGTTGGAGGAACAGCGTTTAGCAATCCCGCGGGCATCGCCATCGACGGCTATGCCAATCTCTATATCGCGGATACCGGCAACAACCGCATCATCCAGGCGCATCAGGATAGCGCGCAATACTCGCAGAACAGCGTATACGTTCCCAGTTCGACGCAGTTCGGCGGCACCAAGCTGAGCGGTCCAACGGGCCTGGCGGTGGATGCTCTGGGTAACCTGTTCATCGCCGATACCGGCAATGGCCGCATCGTTGAGTACAGCGTGACGGGAGTGACCAGTGTCGTCAGCACCACAGGCGTCAGTCTGACCACGCCGACCGGTGTGGCGGTTCTTCCCTCCGGAGCACTGGTCATCACGGATAACAGCAAGGGGCTGATCTTAGTCTCCAACGGCACGGCTCAGGTGCTCTCGACAGGCTCCATCACCCTCTCCAGCCTGCAAGGACTGGGTCTGGATTTGGCGGGTAACATCTATGTTGCTGATCCGGTTGGCGAGCAGGTTGTGGAACTCAATGTGAGCGCCCCTGCCACGGCTTCCGCTTTCCCGGAGACTGTGAAAAACGCAACCAGCACGGAGACCAGTGAGGTGTTGAACAGCGGCAACGCAACGCTGAGCTTCTCGGCGGCGCCAGTGATCGTTGATAACACCTCATCAACCAGCGAGTTTGCTCTTGCTTCCAGCAATACCTGCACAGGAACCGTCACTCTGCTGGCAGCGGCTGAATGCAATCTGACCGTGACCTTCACGCCGGCGGCAGTAGCCACGATCACCGGCACAGCCACAGTTGCCGACAACCTGCAAAGCTATACGCTGACGGCAAATTCAGGTTCGGCTGCAGAGAGAGTCGGCACCTTCGGCACTACCGGCAGCTCCCAGGTTGTCAATCTGAGTGGCGTTGGAACCTATACGCAGGTGGCGCAGACGATTAACTTCACCGCACCAGCAGCGGTTACCTGGAGCGCGTCGATTCCGCCGATCACCCTGACGGCGACGGGCGGACTTTCCGGCCAGCCGGTCACCTTCAGCATCGTGAGCGGTAACGGCACACTGAGCGGAACCAACAACAGCATCCTCACTGTGACGCAAATCGGCAATACCGTCATCCAGGCCAACCAAGCCGGCGGCAACGTGGGCACGACCACCTACCTGCCAGCGACAGCAGTGCAGCAGACTCTCACCGTGAACCCCATCGGCACCGTGGCGACACCGGCCTTCTCGGTTGCAGCGGGCACCTACACCGCCATTCAGACGGTGACCATCAGCGATGCAACTCCTGGCGCGGTGATTCACTACACAACCAATGGCAATACCCCGACGATCGCTTCTCCGGTCTACACCGCGGGCACTGTCATCACGGTCGGAGTCACCACCAAGATTCAGGCCATCGCCAACGAAACTGGCTATGTCAACAGCGCGGTTGCTTCGGCAACCTACACGCTGAATCCTGACTTCGCGCTGGGAGCCTACAACCAAACCTTCAATATTCCCAACGGGCTTGGAGGTTCTACAACCATCTCGGTAGCGCCGCTGTTCCTGGCCAGCCCGGAGACGGTAACCCTTACCTGTGCCGGTCTGACTCAGGGCGATACCTGTTTCTTCAGCGACACTAACGGTAACATCATCCATTCCATTGTTTTCCCGGCAGCAGCGCTGACTACGACGCAGTATTCCATCTTCACCATCAACACTCTGGAAGTAACTGCTGCGAAGAATTCGAAAACGAGTCCCTTGCTGCCGATCACATCCCTAGCCGCTGTTCTTTGTCTCTTTGGCTTCCGCAAACGCAACCGTCTTCTGATGGTCGTGTTGCTGATTCTGAGTGCTGCGGGGATTGGCATGATGAGTGGCTGTACCTCTGCGATCGGTAAAACACATGCCAGTACCTTTACGGTGACCGGAACATCGGGAGCCATCGTTCACACGCTCACGATTACCGTGAACGTGAACAACATCAACTGATCCAACAACTGTGGCAAGTCACGAGGCCTCTCCCGTGGGAGAGGCCTCTGAGTCTGTCCAATACCTCAAAAAATCAATGCAAAAGACAACACCCTGTTCATTGATCTCGATGAACAGACAATGGCGTGGATGAAAAACGGAGGCAAATGTGAGCGGGTTGTTGATAAGGATGTGCAGATTCGGTTTGCTGGGATCAGTCGGCTTGCTGCTCTTCGGTGTTGCAGCCGCAAGCAATGCGACCGCGCAGTCGGTAAACCAGGAGGATGCGCAATCTTCCAGCACGAAGCCCGATTCGGACTATGTGCTGAGCGTGCATGCCGATCTGGTGCTTCTCGATGTGGTTGTCAACGATAAACAAGGCAAACCCGTACTTGGTTTACAAAAAAGCGATTTCAAGATCTACGAAGACAATGTATTGCAAAATGTCACAACTTTTGAGCGTACCGAGGAACCGACTCCCGCGGCGATAGCCAGCAAACAGATTCATTCCACCGCGGAGCTTGACCGCTCCGAACCGGATGCTCCCATCAGCATCATTGTTCTTGACGAAGTCACAACGACATTTGAAGAACGATTTTTTGCCCGCTACTCCCTGCAAAAGTATCTGGGCGCGAATCACGGCGACCTGACGCAGCCCATGATGCTGGTAGCCCGCAATCTGGATCGCATCATGGTTCTGTGCGACTACACGACCTCAAAGCAGGAGATCCTTTCGGCTCTGGATCGTCATCTGGCCGGAGGCGACTGGAAGTCGAGTAATCCCAGTTTTGTGAATGAACAGTTCCTTGCCACGTTTGTATCGTTGATGGAGATTGCCAAAGCAACACAAGGACACCCAGGGCACAAGAATGTCATTTGGGTGGGGCATGGTCTGCCAACACTGAACATGAGCACTCTGGGCGACGATGACAAGAAGGCCGTCGAGTATGCCATCGCCCAGTGCACCAACCTTCTGAAGAATTCAAGAATCACGATCTATGCCATCGATCCGGCGGGGATTGCAGCGGCAAATACCACGATATTAAACGCTGATGGAACCATGGAAGATCCCGACCCATTCTCTGGGCAGATCGACTTTAGCGGTATTGTCAACGAAACAGGTGGCCAGTCCCTGCACGGGCGCAACGATGTTGACCAGTTGCTTGACGCAAGCGTACGCAACGGGGAGAACTTTTATACCCTCGCCTATCAGCCCTCGGGCGTGTCCAATGACAATCCCATGAAGTTCAGGAAGATTCGCGTTGTGCCTGTCAATCCGGATTACACTGCCACATCGCGAACCGGATACTTTGCCGCCCCCCCCGATCTAGGGGCGGGAGCAGGCAATCATCTTTCCGGTTCATCGAAGGATCAGGAAGACTTCGACATCATTGCCGCTATCAGCAATTTGATGGTCTTTGACGGAGTTCCGTTGACTATCGCCAGGGATGCAACGACTGCTGATCTCTATCATGTGACGTTTCCCGCGAACAGGCTTGGCTTGACCTTGCAGGATGGCAAGTTTACCGGCAATATACGCTTCGATCTGCTGGGATATGACCGCCAGGGAAAGCTGCTTTCCAAAACCGGCAAAGTGATCATGATCCAACTTGACAGTCTTGCTCCTGGCAGCGGCGACAGCAAGACGGTAACCATCAACGCCATGTTGAAAATGCCGGAAGGCACGGCGCGTGTACGGATGATTGTTCGCGCAAAGAATAGTGGCTATTTGGGCGCTGACAATGTCTATCTTGTAGACAAGAACACGTTGAACGATCCTTTGACAGGGCTCAAGGTTGTTGGGAAGGTCAAAAAGTAAAACAATTGCGGGCCGAATGGGATGGATGCGAATGTTCAATGCTTTGAGATTTGGGAAGCTGGTTGCCTCCGCGGTGCTGCCCCTGACCTTTTTGGCAGGCTCTCTTTCCGTGTTGGCGGCGCAATCTGCCAAAGATCGCGGGAATGCCAGCGCAAAGCACGAGGATCCAATGGGGAGCGAGCTTCCCCGTCAGCGTATCTTGCTTGACCGTGGATGGAAGTTTCACAAGTACGGTGAGACAGAAACTTCCGACAGCCTGATCTACGATGTGCGTCCCGCAGTCAAGGAGAAGATCGACTACGCAGTAGCCGATGCCAAGCCAACCGATGCTGTCAAGATCGAAGGCTCCAAGAATGTTCTCAAGGCCTGGATCATGCCGACAGGCAATGAATTCATTCAGGATACTGCGCGACGTTTTGTGCGACCTCAGGGTGATCCTGGGCAGGATTTTGCATTTGTTCAAGCTGCATTTGATGACAGTTCCTGGGAAGACGTGAATCTTCCCCATGACTGGGCCATCAAGGGGCCCTTCTATTCAGGAGAAAACCCCACGGTCGGTGGAGACATGGGGCATTTGCCCAGCCCGGGCGTAGCCTGGTACCGCAAGAAGCTGGATATTCCGGCATCGGATGCGGGACAATCCATCTATCTGGATGTGGATGGCGCCATGTCCTATGCCATGGTGTGGTTGAATGGACATCTGGTTGGCGGCTGGCCGTACGGTTATACATCGTGGCGCGTTGATCTGACGCCCTATCTCGTTCCGGGCGGTATCAATCAGTTGGCCATTCGTCTGGACAATCCTCCGCAATCTTCCCGTTGGTATCCTGGCGGCGGAATCTATCGCAATGTATGGCTGGTCAAGACGCAACCAGTCCATGTTGCCCATTGGGGAACGTACTTGACAACGCCTGTCGTGTCGAAGACTTCCGCCAGAGTTGACCTGGCCATCCACATGGAGAATGATTCAAGGACGACTGCTAAAGTCTCGGTGGCAACGCATATCTATGCATTGGATACAAATGGTCAGAGATATGGAGAAGTTGTTGCCAGCATCGCCCCGCAAGAGAGTTCGCTAGCGGCGGGCGCATCGGCCACGGTCCATGGGTCTGTGATCATCGCCAACCCCCGGCTATGGGGACCGCCTCCAACACAGACGCCAAACCGCTACGTCGCGGTGAGCAGCATTCTGCAAGAGGGCAAACTGCTCGACGTCTACGAGACGCGCTTCGGAATCCGTGACGTGCGCTTTGATCCCAACAAGGGGCTGCTTGTGAATGGAGAACACATCCTCATTCAAGGAGCCAACCAGCACCATGATCTGGGCGCTCTGGGCGCGGCATTCAACAACCGCGCCGCGGAGCGGCAACTTGAGATGCTGCGCGAAGCCGGTTGCAACGCCATCCGCATGGCCCACAATCCGCCCGCGCCGGAGCTGCTAGAACTGACCGATCGCATGGGCTTTCTGGTGATGGACGAGATCTATGACGCCTGGGAGCTGAAGAAGCCGGCACTGGACTTTCATCTGGTCTTTTCGGATTGGCATGAGCAGGATTTGCGCTCCATGGTCCGTCGTGACCGGAACCACCCCTCGGTCATCTTGTGGAGCTTTGGCAATGAAGTCGGTGAGCAATACTCCGGAGCGCAAGGTGCGGCGGTTGCGAAGAGCTTGCACGATATCGTCAGAAGCGAAGACCCGACTCGTCCCGCTACCGCATCGATGAACTATGCCAAGCCGGATATGGAGATGCCTCAAGGGATGGATGTCATCAGCCTGAATTATCAGGGCGAGGGCATTCGCAATGACGAAGCATACCGGGGGTTGAAGGGAATCAGCACTCCACCTCTCTTTCCCGCTTTTCACGACAAGTTTCCCAACAAGATGATCATCAGCAGTGAAAATGCCGCAGCGGTGAGCAGCCGTGGAGAATACTTCTTTCCTGTCTTCGATGGAGACAGTGCGCCGGTCAAAGATGGCCAGGGAGGAAATCCCAAGACGCATCAAGTCAGTGCCTATGAACTCTACACAACGGAGTTCGGATCATCAGCGGACAAGGTCTTTGCCACGGAAGACAGGTATCCCTACGTTGCCGGCGGCTTTGTGTGGAGCGGGTGGGATTATCTGGGCGAGCCAACGCCTTATTACTCCTCGCGCAGCTCCTACTTCGGAATCATTGATCTCGCGGGCTTCAAGAAAGACCGCTTTTATCTCTATCAGGCCCATTGGCGTCCCGACCTTCCCATGGTCCATATTCTGCCTCACTGGAGCTGGCCAGAACGGCTGAATCAGGTAACGCCGGTGCACGTGTTCACTTCGGGCGATGAGGCGGAGTTATTCCTGAACGGCAGATCGCTGGGCAGAAAGAAAAAGGGATCTTATGAGTACCGGCTGCGCTGGGACGAGGTGCGCTATGAGCCGGGCGAATTGAAGGTGGTCGCCTATAAGAACGGAAGCAAGTGGGCAGAGGAGATTGTCAAAACCGCAGGCGATCCCAACCAACTGGCCCTGCAAGCCGATCGTTCTCAGATTCAAGCCGATGGCGCGGATCTCTCCTTTGTGCGCGTTGAAGTCAGAGACAAGGACGGTCTCATTGCGCCCCGGGCGAACAACCTCATCCAGTTTTCCATCGATGGTCCGGGCGAGATCGTCGCCACGGACAATGGCGATCCCACCAGCTTCAGACCGTTCATTTCCCAGGAGCGGGAAGCCTTCAACGGCCTCTGCCTGGTGATTGTTCGTGGGAAGCTGGGAATGAGCGGCGCCATCACCCTGCGGGCGGAATCCCCGTTGCTAGGCAAGACCACAGTCGTGCTGAACTCTGTTGTGCCCACCACGCAGATTGCAGATCCTCCGGGAAACGGGACGGAGTGACGCAAAATGAACTCCTTTGCGTGTCTGGAGTGTCTATAGTTTGCGTCGCATTCAATAGTGGGATCGGGGCACGCAAGACCGGGCTCAATTGCGCCTAATTCGTTTGCCTGCAATATGATTGAGTTGCCTATGGACAGCAACCGCGTATAGCGCTGATGCAAAGAAGGGATGAGGCAATCAGGCAGCGCAAATAAAATGGATTTGATATATTGACAACCGTTCTAAATACAATCTATGGTTTGTTGCTGTGGGAAACAAAATCCAATTGTGGCGAGAGCGAAGACTCGGATCGTAGCTTGCGTTGTGAATACGACCGGGTCAACTTACCGTCGCACCCCCATGAGAACGGGATTTCGCCCGATCAGCTAAAAGTTGAAAGCTTGAAGCACCGAGGGGCAAACGATTTACGGGCATTCTGCAGCGGTTCCAGAATGGATGTACCTAGGAGCCATACTCTCAAGTTGACACGAGCATTGGCGAGTGGCGATCTGCGAAAAACCAACCTGGGTATCGTCATTCCAGACCGCTCTGAACAACCAGCATTCCTGATGGGCTCATGTGTCGAGAGTCCTTCTGGCTGCGCAGCGAAGACGAATCTGGATGCATCTCAGTCGCAAGTTGAGCCGGGTGCGGTCAACTTGGAGGGCATCTTGCAGGACTTGTCCGCGGCACTGATTGCGGAGCGCGATGGGCAATCTCGCTGGGGAGTCTTGTCCAGCGCCAAGATGGGTGACCACCAGCTTCTTATCGAAGCGGAAGATATTGAGAACGCCGGAACAGAAAGATGAGGAATTGGTTCATGAACATGAGGCCTTTGATGCGAAAGTTTGGTGGTAGTTTGTCACAGCTCAAGCTGCTGGCGCTGACTCTGATGCTGATGCTGTTGGGGAATCTGACGGGCGTGGCGGCTGCCGCAATACCGTCGTATTACATCCCCACGGCAGTGCCAACGTCGACCTCGACGCTCTACGCTGGGGCGAGTGGACTCAATCCAGGCCGGGTTTCCGTTGACAAGGCTGGCAACGTCTTCTATATCGGCCACGTCAGCGGTGCCAGCACCAGCACGCTCTATGAGATTCCAGCATCCAGCCCCGTGGTGACGGTGACCACGCCGACCCCCCTCATCACCGGATTAGCACAATACAACGCCAACAGCACCTTCGTGGATGCTGCTGGTAATCTGTGGGTCTCAAATGGCAACGTGTCAGTCACTGGCACTGGCCCCCTCTATGAAATCCCAGCATCCAATGGCATTCCCAATACCGCCTCGCTATCGGGTGGTGTGGTGCTGACCACGATCACGGCCCCATGTACCGCCGCGCCAACCACGCCCTGCGTATTTAGCTCATCGACAGCCCACAACATTACCGGATACTACCTTCAGGCCACCGACATCTATTCGGATGGACAGGGCAATGTCTATGTGATGGATTACTACGACAGTAATTCCAGCGGCCATTACAACCGCGTATTCAAGTTCAATACATCCTCGCCCAGCACCGGAACATTGTTGGTTGACAACCTGACGTCGAACTCTTACGCGCAAATAACGGTTGCCGGCGACGGCAAAGTTTACTACTGCGACAGCGTGACCGGCCACAGCGCCGGCGGCGTAGTTTCGCTGATCAGCGGCAGCGCACTCTCCACCGTGCAGCTGGCGGCGGCGTCATTGACTCTGGGATCGACCTATGGCTCCGGCATTCCCATCAGCTCGGCGACCGGCGTGGCCACGGATTCCTGGGGCAACCTGATCATCAGCGGCGCAACCCAGCTCGACGAAGTACCGCTGGAAAGCGGGGCTCTTAACTTCGCTGATGAGTTTGCCTTGCTGGTTGCCGTTAGCGGCGCCAATTCGCCGATGTACGCCAATAACGACAGCTACGGCGGATCGTTCGACGTGCATGGCAGCTATTACTATGCCAGTTCCACCAACATCATGCAGACGCAGATCAACGGCTACAACTTTGGCAATGTCAACGTAGGCACGAAGGTATCCTCTGCGGCGCCCTATATCGACATCACCTGGGGTTTGTCGACACAATTGGTTACTTCAATTGGTGCCCCAACGGGTTCAAACTACAATAGTGCTTCGCTGCCCGCGGCATATTTGCAGAGCTTCCCCTATGTAAGTAAGAGTTATAGTGGCGGCACTCCCTATTATGCGAATACCACGGGGCAGAATGCCCTGGTCTACTTTCAGCCTGTCCATGCCGGTCTGCTGCGCGGGGCGTGGGCTTCGCAAGGCTATCAGGCTTGGCAAGCCGCCTTGTATGCTGCCAATTCCGCGTATGGTCTGGACCCAGCGTACATTGCCAACCTGCAGGGCGTAGGCGTTGGCCCGCAGCCGATGTTCATTCCCGGCGTCGCTTCCAAGGCGGTTGTAACGTCGCAGCTCTACACCACCAGCGCGCACACCGCCGCTGCCACCTCCTTTACGCCGCAGGCAGTGGGTGTGGATACCTATGGCGATATCTTTGTCGCCGATTCCGCCAACGGCACGCTGGACATTGATTGCTTGTCATCGACTCAGTACGCTGGTAGCGGGGGCACCGGTGGCGCCGGCACTTACGACACCGTGACTTGCTATAACACGGGCGTTGGCTATACCTATGAAGTGGGTACAGTCAGCTTTGTTACGCCGAGCGGTGTGGCGATGGATGGAGACCAGAACGCTTATGTTCTGGACAGCAGTTCCAGCTCCAGCACCAATACAGTGACCCGGCTATTCAATCAATCTTTGCTTCCAACTGTCATTGTGCCGAACGGCGCGACAGTCGCCGGAACCGCCTTCAGCAACCCCAAGGGCATTGCCCTCGACGGATACGGCAATCTGTACATCGCGGATACCGGCAACAACCGTATCATTCAGGGACGCCAGTACAACGCGCAATACTCGCAGAATATCGTTTACGTCCCCAGCACGTTGTCCTTTGGCAGCGCAAAGCTGAGTGGCCCCACGGGCATCGCAGTTGATGCCGCAGGCGACCTGTTCATCGCCGATACCGGCAATGGCCGCATTGTCGAGTACAGCGTAACCGGCGTGGCCAGTGTGGTGAGCGCTTCAGGAATCACCCTGAGCAGCCCAACCGGTGTGGCCGTCGAACCGTCCGGCGCTTTGGTTGTTACAGACACGGTCAAGGGACTGTTCCTGATCGCGAATGGTGTTGGTGAGTCGCTCTCCACCACCACTGCTTCCGGTACGGCAATCCCGCTCTCCAGCCCGCAAGGAGTAGCACTGGATTTTGCCGGCAACATCTATGTTGCTGACTCGACGGGTGACCAGGTAGTCAAGCTCAATGTCAGCTCCCCGGCTACGGCGACCGCGTTCCCGATCACTGCAATGCTGCAGACCTCTACGGAAACTTCCATGGTCTATAACAACGGCAATGCGGCGCTGACCTTCTCGGCCGCGCCCACCGTTGTTGATAACAGCGGCGCAGCATCGAACGAGTTCGCAGTCGATACCAACAACGGTTGCACCTCGACCACTTCGCTGGTAGCGGCTGCCTACTGCGACTTGGAGATGGACTTTACGCCTCTCTTAACGGCTAGTGCGACAGTTCCTGTCTCCGGTACGGTCACTGTGACCGATAACCTGCAAAGCTATACGGTGAGCAGCGGCGCCGGAACCTGGGGCACCACTGGCAGCACGCAGACAGAAGCGCTGAATGGCCAGGCTGAGGGCAATCAGACCATTACCTTCAACAACCCCACCGCGGCGACGATAGGTGGCGTGACTACTTCGATGACACCGTCTGCCACGGCAACTTCGGGCCTGACGGTAACCTTCAGCTTGCCTGCCGGCACCAGCGACAATGGCATCTGCACGCTCTCTGGCACGACGTTGAGCTTCATTGGCGTCGGCACTTGCACCCTCAATGCCAACCAGTCTGGCGGTTTCAATGGCACGTCCTACTGGGCCCCGGCCCCGACTGCGACTGTAAGCTTTAGTGTCCAGACCCTGCCGACGCAGACCGTCGCCTTTACCGACACTCCCGGAACTCCGTTGGTGGGCACAACGTTGGCGCTGACCGCATCCGCCACCCCTTCGGGCTTCACAACCTTTACCTTCGGATCGAACACCCCCGGCATCTGTACGGTCACTGGCTCGACGGCATCCTTTATTGCTGCCGGACAATGCATCGTGAGCGTTTTGCAGAGTGGACAAGGCGTCTATGCTTCCGCTTCGGCCACGCAGACCATCACCGTCAACCCCGGCAATCAGATCATCACCTTTGCCAGCCCTGCTACGCAGTTTGTGGGTACGACGCTGACACCAACCGCCACGGCCAATTCCGGCCTGCCGGTGACCTTCAGCGTGCCTGCCGCCAGCAGCAGCATTTGCACCGTCAACACGGCGGGTACGATTGTGAGCTTTGTTGGCATCGGCAGCTGTCCCATCACTGCCTTGCAGGTGGGTAGCGCCAACTGGAATGCGACCACCGCGGCCCAGAACGTGACCCAGACCGTCACCGTCCAGCCCGGCACGCAGACCATCACCTGGCCTGCGATCAGCACCCAGTATGTGGGGGCACCGCTGACGCTATCCGCTTCGGTCAACTCCAACCTGGCGATCACCTTTACTGTTCCTGCAGCCAGCAGCAGCGTTTGCACGGCCTCCGGCACCAATGGCACAACGATTACCTTTGTTGGTGTCGGTTCCTGCCCCATCACCGCGACTCCGGCGACCAGCGCCAACTGGAACCCGACATCGACGACGCAGACTGTCACCGTGGGCAAAGGCACGCAGAGCATCACCTGGGGCACGATCGTTAGCCAGTATGTTGGCACGCCGCTGACGCTGACCGCGACCGCTACTTCGGGCCTGGCGGTGAGCTACAGCACCACCTCCTCCACGTGCTCGATCAGTCTCACCGGAGTGGTCACCTTCACCACGCCTGGTTCCTGCGCCATCACCGCTGCTCAGGCAGGGAACAGCAACTGGAATGCGGCAACCTCGCAGACCCAGACCTTCACCGTTTATCCGGAATCGCAGACCATCACCTTCGGCGCCATTACAGCGCAGATCGTGGGAACGCCGTTGACGCTGAGCGCCACATCCACATCCGGGCTTGCGGTCACTTTCACCTCAGCCACCCCCAGCGTCTGCACCACCTCAGGCACGAATGGAGCGACGGCCAATTTCATCGCGGCCGGAAGCTGCACCATTGACGCCAACCAGGCGGGCAACACGACCTACGCATCAGCCGCACAGGTCGCGCAGAGCTTCATCGTCAACTCGGACGTAACCACGACCGTGTTGATCAGCAACACGACCAACAACATGCTGGGCACTTCCGTGATGCTGACCGCGACCCTCAACTCAGCTGCCGGCACACCGACCGGCACGGTCAACTTCCTGGATGGTACGGCGCTCCTGGGCTCCAGTCCGCTTGCCGCGGGAGTAGCGATCTTCACCACCACCAGCCTGACAGCCGCCACGCACAGCATCACGGCCGTCTACGTGCCGAATGCCAACCTGCTGGCCTCCACCAGCAATGCCGTTACCATCAACATCACGGACTTCACACTGACCGGGACCGGGAGCTACAGCTCCGGTGGCTCTGAGCTGGGCTCCACGCAGACCGTTGTACCCGGCAAATCGGCTATCTTTGACCTGAACATCGCTCCCTCCGCGGGCACATCCTTCCCGGCAATCTCCACATTCAGCGTGAGTGGATTGCCCACCGGAGCGACCGCAGTTCTGAACGCGCCGAGTTGGTCGCAGTTGACCAGCACAACATGGTCGCTGCCCGCCAATACTCCAGTAGGCAGCCTTGCTCTGGTCATCAATGTTCCGGCGGCCACTGCCAGCAATACTTCCAAGGATGCGCCCTTCCATGGGTTGCCTGCGGTGCTGTTGGGCCTTCTGCTGTTGCCGTTTGCTGGACGCATGCGTCGCCTAGGCAAGCGCATGGGCCGTAACCTGACCCTGTTGGCACTGCTGATGGTCGGCATCGTTGGTATGGCTGGGCTGAGCGGCTGCGCCAGCAATAATGGTTTCTTCAACCAGCCCTCGCAGAGCTACTCCGTCACTGTGACCGTGTCCGTGGGCGCTGACTCCCACTCCAACAACCTCACCCTGACGGTGGAATAAGGAGACTTGTGATGCGCATTTCGTTTCGCGGAAAGGTGCTCCTTGCGGGCGCTCTCTCAATGACAACTTTGGCGGCGTGGGGGCAAGCAGCCCCCGCGGCCCAAAAGCACAACCTGGGTGAGGCACTCGATGTGGCTCTCACCTATGACTACACGCAGGGCAACGCGGTAACCACCAAGAGCTTCTCCATGCAGGGGGGCAGTGCACAGGTTCACGACCAGATCTGGCGCGGCCTGGGCTTGGTGGGCGATGTCGGCGGTGCGCACTCCGTCAATGTCGCTAACCCCAAAGTTGGCCTGGATCTGGTGACTCTTACCGCTGGTCCGCGCTACACCTGGAAGCCATTGCATCATGGCTTCAGCTTCTATGGACAGGCGCTGGGCGGCGGAGCCTTCGGGATGAACAGCGTCTTTCCCACTCTGACCGGAACAATCACCAGCGCCCACGCCGTTGCCGTCAAGGTGGGTACTGGCATGAACGTGCCCGTCACCCCACGTATTTCGGTTCGCGCCTTCGAGGTGGATTGGCTCTATACCCAACTTCCCAATGGCACCACCGATGTGCAGAACAACCTGCGGGTTGGCGCTGGTATTGTCTTCCACCTGCCGTAACCAATAGCCGCATATGCAAAAGGGGCGTCCGCATTGGACGCCCCTTTTTGCTGCAAGGAACATGATCGGCATAGCCTGACACATTGCGCCAATTTATGCTTGATTTTTCATACTATGACTCCTGCGACATATCCCGATTTTCGAAGCGGGTGATGTTGGAGATGAAGTTGAGATACACCGTGCCGGTCGGGCCGTTACGCTGTTTGGCGATAATGATCTCCGACTTGGCCTTGTCCGACTCGGCCATCTCTTCGTCGCGGTTGTAGTAGGCCTCGCGGTGAATGAAGGCCACCACGTCGGCGTCCTGCTCGATCGATCCCGACTCGCGCAGATCGCTCAGCAGCGGCCTCTTGTCGTCGCCGCGCCGCTCGCTGGAACGGGAGAGCTGGGAGAGCGCAATCACCGGCACGTCCAGTTCCTTGGCCAGCGCCTTCAGGCCACGCGAGATCGCCGAAACTTCCTGAGTACGGTTCTCATAGCCCTTTTTGCCGCCTGGCAGCGAGGCCGTCATCAGTTGCAGATAGTCGATCACGATCAGGTCCAGCACTCCGGCGTTGTTCTGCTTGAGCCGCCGCGCTTTGGCTCGCATCTCGGCCAGCGAGATACCCGCTGTGTCGTCAATAAAGAGCTTGGCCTCCACCAGCCGGTTCAAGGCCGCCTGCAACTTGTCCTGATCTTCGCGGCGAATGAAGCCGGTCTGCAAGGCACGCTGGTCGACCCAGGCTTCGGACGACAGCATTCTGCGCAGCAGCGACTCCTTGCTCATTTCCAGACTGAAGACCGCCACCACCGACCCGCTGGTCACCGCCGCATTTTGCGCGATGTTGATGGCGAAGGCCGTCTTGCCCATCGAGGGACGAGCCGCCAGAATTACCAGTTCGCCCTTTTGCAGGCCGCTGGTCATGCGGTCCAGGTCGGTAAAGTGGGTTGCCACGCCGGTCACTTCGCGGCTCTGCTTGTAGAGGTTGTCGATGCTGCCAAAGGAGCCGGCTACGATCTGGTCCAGGCTGAGGAAACCGCCCTGAATGCTCTCCTGGCTGACCTTGAGCAGTTGCTGCTCCAGCCCGTCCAAAACCTCGATGGCGGTATCGCCCTGCCCGGCGGCGCGGGCGATGGCCGAGGCGCAGATCGCCATCAGCTGGCGGTGCGTGCTCTTGTCCTTGACGATGCGGACGTATTCCTCAATCACCGGTCGCCGCGGCAAACCCTCGGTCAAGGAGGCCAGGTAAGCCACGCCGCCCACCGCCTCGCGCTCCTTGTTGCGCTCCAGCTCGGCCGACAGGGTAACGATGTCCACGGGTCGCTGCGCGTCGAGCAACTCGGTCATGCGCATATAGATACGGCGATGCGAGTCGAGCGAGAAGTCGTCCGGCGTCAGCTTTTCGCCGGCCTCGGAGTGGGCGGCATTATCCAGCAGGATCGCGCCCAGAATGGTGCGTTCGGCATCTACGTTCGCGGGCAGTCCAGAGTCATTTAACAGATCGGGTATCGTAGCCATGTCTCTACGAGTCTAGGCTGCCGAGGCGGCTGGGGAAAGCACGGATATTGCGGAAAAAGCGGAAAAACCGTCGGAAACGCCTCACCGCATCCGGCTCACCTCGCGCAACTGGTGCGCAACGGCCTCCAAAAAGGTCTCGATGCTGACCCCGGCCGGGAACTCCAGCCCCGATTTCGCTCTGAGCGCCAGGGCGATGCGCTCGGCCAGAGCGGCGCGGGTGTCCAGATCCATATCCAGACGGCGCGCAAAGAAGCCTTCCAGCACCTCCAGATCCGAGCCGCTCAGCTTGCCGAGCGCGGTGGTCGAGAGGGTGACGCTCAGGTGCGGCGCGGCAAATGGGGACTGCGGCGCAAAAGCCGCCTCGGTGATGGTGCGCGAACCCGACTCGCCCCAGTGCGGCGTATCGAAATCCTGCTCGCGAACCACCAGGGTTCCCGCCACCATATCGCCCAGCCGCTGATGCTGGCGGCTGCAAAAGATGCTGATCACCCCAATCGCATAAAAGCCCGGCATGTAATCGACGGCGCGCAGCAGATTGCGGGCCAACGCCTCCATGAAGCTGATGGCCCGCCCGGAGCGATGAATCACCCGGATCTTGGCTACATGCTTGCCCGGCGTGCGCCCATTCCAGAAGGCCTCGAAGAGGGCGAAGTAACCCCACATGAAGAGAAAGATCAGTAAAAAAACAATCCCCACGCCCCATAGGGGAGAGATTCCCCCCAGCACGTGCATATTGGGCAGAATGAGCACGGCAAAGAAAAAAATCACAAGGAATGCCGCCGCCCACAGCAGGTGATCGACCAACACGGCTATAAAACGGCTGCCGATGCCGGCCACGGGCAGAGAGATGGCGACTAACTCGGGCGTGTCAATGTTAAGCTGATCGGAGTTAAGTTGATCCTGTTTCAGTTGCACTGTAATTCCATTCATGGAAAAGATTCTCTCTAACCAGTGGTTGTTGAAGCGCCGTCCGCATTGGGAACGGCTCGCCGACCTGCTCCGGCAGGCCGAATCAGGGGGCTTGCGCCAGCTCAGCCGCGCCGAGTTGCGCGAGACCGCGCTGCTCTATCGTCAGATGGCCAGCGACCTCTCCACCCTGCGCCACGACCGCACCGCTCGCGCCTACACCGAGCACGTCAACCAGTTACTGGCTCGCGCCCACCATATCATCTATTCCAGCCGCAGGACCAGCTTCCTGCACCTGCTGCTCTTTTTGCGCGACGATTATCCCCGCCTCATCCAGCGCCAGATGCGCTTTGTCGTCTTCTCGCTGGCCGTGATGCTGGCCGGGGCTTTGCTCGGCGCCGTGCTCACCCTGGCCCGGCCCGAGTTCATGCACGCCATGCTGGGCCCTGCAATGGTCGACACCATCGAGCGCCATGAGATGTGGACCCACTCCATCGTCGGCCTCGGCCCCATGGTGAGCAGCGCCATCATGACCCACAACCTGACCGTCTGCTTTGTGGCCTTCGCTTCGGGGATTTTCTTTGGATTGGGAACGTTGTATTCGATGTTCTTCAACGGCCTTCTGCTGGGCGTGATCGGCGTGGCCTGTCAGCAGCACGGCATGTCGGTGGACTTGTGGAGCTTTGTCGCCGGCCACGGCTCGCTGGAACTGCCCTCGATCATCCTCGCCGGCGCGGCCGGATTCCGCCTCGGCCAGGGCGTGCTCTTCCCCGGCCTCTACCGCTGGCGCGACTCCATCACCACCGCCGGCGTCGAAGCCACCAAAATGGTCGCCGGCATCATTCCCCTGTTAGTCATCGCCGGCACCCTGGAGGGATTCTTCTCGCCTTCCGCCTTACCCGTCTGGCTGAAATTCACCGTCGGCGGTTTTTTGTTTTCATTGTTGCTGGTGTGGCTCTTCCGGCCAATCGCCGAAAAGCAGAAAACGCCGTAATCGCCTAATTCATCGATATCATATTCGCTTGTCATCCTGAGCGCAGCGCAGCGGAGTCGAAGGACCTGCGTTGGTTCGGTTATTGGTGAATCAAACTTGACTTCCAAATCGATTCGGCGCGCAATTTGCCTATTCGAAAGGAGTTGCATAGCTACCGTTGCCACTGCGCTGCAACCATCTTTTGGATCGATTGGTACAGGCGAATCACAGCGCCGGGAGGGCAGGCAATCACCTCCTGGACGGCGCGCACACGAGGAGCAACCAAGCTCTCAGCCCCATCGTGAATCGCCTTGTCATCCACATGCTCTTTATAATCGATTTTCAGCGTTTGTGGCCTGAAAGAATTTCATCGAACAAAAAAACCGATGAGCATCGATAACGGCGTTTCAGAGAGTAATATTTTTCTGGCTGAACATCTATAACTCCCCGGTTCCCAACCGCGAGGAGCCGGGGCCTCCCACCGCCCGCCTGATACGAGGGCGCAACGTGGGTGAGTCTACGCCCTTTTTCGGAGGCAAGGCATGAGCACCAATATCGTAATGATCGATGCATCGACTTATCAGCACCTCATCGGCCGTTTGTCGGAGACGATGGCACAGAAGGTTCTGCGCGAAGGCCACAAACAAATCCCCGCTCCAGGCACATTCCACCCTGACGTCTTCGTATCCATCCGGCAGGCACAGAACACCTACAACTTCCTTTACTGGGTTCATAGCGATGACATGCGCGCGTCGGTTGGCTGGACAGATACATACACAGTCGCCTGCGAACCGCTTATCCGGAATTTGATGGATAACCTGTACACCATCACTCTTCTGCTCCAAGACCCATTTACGCGCGGGCAGCAGTACCGTAGCAGCGGCGCTCGCAAAAGTTTCCTGTATGTGGCGGCTGAGGAAGCTCGGTACAAGGGAAAGCCGGAATGGGACAAGTGGATTGCAGACAGCCGTGCCAAACTAAACTTCATTCTCCGCGCCACTGGCTTCACTGAGGCTGAGGTGATGGACAAGAAGCAATTCCCGGACTGGCCGACATTGGGCAAATATCTCAGCACGCCGCCGCGCGACAACCATAAGAAGTTTCTGAAGACATTCACCTATGGGCCGTGGAAACAATATTCAGCAGTGGCGCACGGTGGACCGGAAGGCCTTTATGAGATTGGGATGTTCCTATATCGCGATGGTCATCCGCATGATGAACGTCCGCTCATTGATGACGCACACGATCGCGCAATGTCCTTGCACTTGATGAGGGCAGCCATCCTATTACTGGCTATTTGCACCGAGGTTCAGGCCGCGTACAAGTTCAAGGACGACGGAGCACGTATCAATGAGCGCATTATAGAGTCCTGGCAAGCGCTCCAGCCCGCGATGGAAGCGAAGGAAATTTACGACGAGCACTACGAACAACTAATGAGGGACAAAGGCATTATTAAGTAACACCCTGGCAAGACAACCGAAACATGCACGCATCGTCTAAGTGCCAACGTGGAACTCTATGAACTCCAACTCACTCACCGAGTCGGATCGCTACCTGAAGTCGCCGTATTGCAAGTTTTGTTTGTAGAAGATTAAACAGGCATCTGCTCAAAATGCTTTTGTCATTAATAGTTGCCTTCGGTATTTACCGTTACTGATCCGGCTTTTGGCAAATAAACCAAGCTGAATTAGCGCGATCCGGTTGAATGCATAAATCGATATCCGGGGTAACAAGGCGATGCCCTATTTCATCGAGTACTTAGATTTGGCCCAGGAGGTCCGCCTTTGCACAGTGGGTTGGTTTCGGTAATAGAACCGTCTCTCAATAAGCTTTAGAGTGGTGAAACAGAAATGCGATGATACAAGCACCTCTATACTCTATATCAGGAGGAAATTTCCGATATTGTACTATAAGATGGACTCAAAACTCCCTGCAAATCTTGACATTTTTCTGTTTTTACGGTAATCTCTCCTTACAAGCTTATGGGGGGTGGGACAGGTTCAAGTCCTGCAATTACGCTTATTCTGGTTGTCTTTCTTATTGGCCTCCACATCTGTGGCGAACAAAAGGAGATAATTATGAAGAAAATGCTTAGTGTGAAAGCACGCGTAAGAAACTGTGGTGAGTTTTTCCTTTTTTCAATCTTTTCCAGTACTTTTGAAACGATTAGGACAATTGGAACGAGCGTAGCTGCAGCGATGATATTTCCGCCCTCACCCATTGCCGCGATGGCAAACTACACCCCAGCTAAAGCTGGGGTGTAGTTTTTGAGCACAACCGGATGCGACTTGCAGCGGCAGTTCATATATATTCCGATGAATAGGCAGCGTTGCAGGAACAACAAGCGCGTATTACTCCCGGAAAGTCGCCCAGCCTTCCATAAACAAGATTTCCGTCAACCCTTGCCGAAAAATACCCACTTCCAGCGCAAACTGTTTCCAGGGAGCTTCCATGCTCATGTCACTCTCGCTCCCTTTCGGCTATGCAGAGCACCGATTTTCGCCCCGATCAAACGTTTTTGTTACTCAAAAAACGAGACACCCACCCCCCTATAAACGACTCAACCTCGCAAGGTTATCTCACTGATTTAAAATATCTTAACATCGCATCTGCCGTAACGATCCAGTAAAAAGAGACACACAATTTGACCCGTTTTTTGCATCAAAAACACCGTTTTTTGATCAAAAATTAAAGAGCTCCGAGTATCTCCAGAAAAATCAAGTTCTTTAATACCTGTTCAGGTATACTTGCGTCGTGGACGTTGTGGCGCGACCGTTGATCTGGATGGGGAGTAGCAAGAAGGATTAGCTGGCTCTTCCAGTAGGCATCCGCAAGTTCTTCGGGCACGCACTGCACTTTGCGCAGCTCGGCGAGCAGCATGAAGCAGCCAAAGTATTGAAGGGATTCGGTAGCGCTGGCGTATTGGAGGTTCTCGAAGACGATGCGGATGGAACCTACCGCGCCGTTTACACGGTTCGCTTTCGAGAAGCGGTGTTCGTGCTGCACTGCTTCCAAAAGAAAAGCAAGAGCGGGATCGCTACGCCGAAGAAGGATCTGGAAATCATTGCTCTTCGGCTAAAAGCAGCCGGAAAGCTGGCAAGGGAGATGCAAGATGACCAAGCGCGCAATTGAAGAAATCAAATACGAAGTCAGCTCCGGCAACGTCTTTGCGGACCTCGGTCTGCCCAATGCCGAACAACTCCAGATCAAGTCCGGTCTGGCGATTGAGATCACCTGTGCGGTGCGGCGGCTGGGTCTGACGCAGGAGCAAGCTGGTCGTCGCATGGGAATTTCGCAGGCCAAGGTCTCCGGCCTGTTGCGCGGCAGCTTCTCCAATCTCTCCGAGCACAAGCTGATGGAGTGCCTCAACCGCCTCGGTTACGATATCGAAATCAAGCTGACTCCCGCTGAAAAGTCGGTGGGCCAACGTACTCTGGCCGTTGCCTGATGGATCGATCTTTCTGTTACACCATCGCTTTTTCCTTCACCATCAGGTACTGGTTGAGGACAGCGGCAGTGAGCTTTTCCGGGTGCAGGTCAAGGGTCAGCGCGCCCTGTTCGCGCAGGCGGGCGAGCAGTACTTCGCGGCGGCCGGTCAGCTCCTGCGCGGCCGAGGCGCGGAACATCTCCTCGACGTTGTTGGGCCGGTTGCGGGCAATGGCCTCCACGTCGGGCTGGGCCATGGCCACAAAGAGCAACACATGGCGATGGAGCAGTTGCAGCGCGCCATCCACCACTTCGGGACGCATCGCCGTCTCGGCCAGATCGGTCACCCACAGAATCAGGGAGCGGCGCGGCTGCAGGCGGTTCAAGGTCGCGGTAGCCCGCAGATGGTCGGCCTCGCTGGTTTCGGCGCGGGCCTGCGCCAGCGCCTCGGCGATCTGGCGCAGATGAGCGTTGCCGCGGCCCGGCAGCACGCGCTGCTGGATTCCCTGGCCATAGACCAGCAATCCCGCGCGATCGCCGGAAAAAAGCGCCAGTTGCGCCAGCGCGATCGCCGTCGAGCAGGCGTGGTCCAGCTTGGAGTGCGCGATTTTGTCTTGGGTAGGATGATCGGACGCATGAGCTTGCGGTTCCACGCGCCCTCGCATCAGCCTTCCCGCGTCGATCACGATCCAGACGGCCTGACTGCGCTCGGTCTGATACTGGCGGGTAATGAGCTGACCGCGGCGGGCGGTGGCCGTCCAGCAGACATCGCGCAGGTCGTCGCCCTCGCGATACTCGCGCAGGCTCTCGAAGTCGCGTCCCAGGCCGCGCTGGCGCACCTGACGCAGTTGCAGCTCGATCTGCCGGCCACGAGCCAGATAGATCTGCTGATCCTCGCCCTGGCGCAGCGCGGGATAGATGCGCACCGGCTGCTGAATCGCCGCCCTGGCCCAGAACTCGATCAGCCCCAGCCCGGAGCGGTAGCGGACAAAGCACTCTCCCGCCTGCACATCGCCGCGTTCGCGGGGCTGAAATTTGTAACGTACTTCGGAGCGAACATGGGGATAAGCGCGCAGCAACAAGGTCGAAGGAACAGCCACCAGCGCCTCGGGCAGATCGTCGACCAAACGACATTCCAGAATGGTTTTGCCAGTCTGCTGCAAGGCAAGAAAAATCTCCGTCTCGCTACCCAGCGCGGGCGCGTTGCTCCAGGACCGCTCCACCGTAATCTGCTCGGGTAGCGGCAGGCGCAGGCTGTCGAGCACAATGGCCGCCACGGCCAGCACCCCCCAGGCCACCATGCCCAAAGCCCACTGCGCATGAAAGAACCCCGGCAGCGCCAGCAACAAGCCGGCGGCAACCAAAATCATCGCTCTGGGCGTCAGGCCAAAGGCCATCCGTCCACGCGGCTGGCAGGAGGCGCTTAAGGGTTCGGGATGGAGTGAGGGTGCGGTCATTGGACCTCAATGGGCAGTTCGAGGGCGAACGCCAGAGCGCGATTCAATTCCTTCAATTTGGTGAGTGAAAGTGTCCCTACAAAATCGGTCAAAGCTGATTTGTGGAAACTTACAAGGCTGTCGCACATCACCCAGCTCTGATGCTTGAGGCCGTCCTCGGGGCCAACAGAAACCTGGGATTGGAGCCCTTCTCCCTCGGTGAAAATCGGTGCGCAAACAACACTTGAGTGTCGCGACTCGATCAGCTTTTGGCGACTTACGATCACATAGACCCGCTGGCGTTTCGGATCGCCTGATGGCCGGGATACGCGGTAAAGTTCTCCCCTGTTCATTGGGTATCCTTCCAGAGAACCGCTTTATGACCTAGGAGTAGATTGAAGGCATCGAACGTATCGTGGCAAAGGAGACAAGGTTGCATGAAGAATCTTGGGTTTAAATGAGATCGAAGTACAACGCATCCTGGTCTGCCAGAACTTCTTCCATTTCAGCATTCATCCGGTCGGCAGCCGCGTTGATGAGGTCCAAATCCCGCTGTTCTATTGCCTGCCGCGCCATCTCCATCTCCCGCCCGCGCAGGTGATCGCTGAGCACCTTCTCGATATAGGCCGAGCGGGACGCACCTTCGCCGATCAGCCTGTCGATCTCGACAAGAAGCGGCAAGGAGAGCGTGATTGAGGTATCGGCCTTCATGTCTTCGCCCACGATGCCTCCATGGTACACCTTTTTGATTTGCAATTTCATCGCCGCGGCACCTCGACGGCGGCCAGCAGATCGTTGAGCACGCGGTCGGCGTCGAAGCCTTCCAACTCGGCTTCGGGCTTGAGCAAAATGCGGTGGCGCAGCACCGGCGGCACGGCGCGCTTCACGTCGTCGGGGACCAGGTAGTCGCGATCCTCGAAGGCGGCGAAGGCCTGAGCCACGCGCAGCAAACTTATCGCCGCGCGGGGGCTTGCGCCCAGGGCCAGCATCGGCCACTCGCGGGTGCGGCGGGTCAGCGCCAGGATGTAGTCGTAGAGCTCGGCTTCGACGCGAATCTCGCGAATCTCCCGGCGCGCCGCGGCCAGCAGCTCCCCGTCGAGCGGAGTGATCTGCGCGCTGTCGAGCAGGCTTGTGCCGCTCAGGCCGTGATGTAACTCCAGCATCTGCCGTTCTTCGGACAGGCTGGGGTAGGGCACGCGAATCTTCAACAGAAAGCGGTCCAGTTGTGCCTCGGGCAGCGGGTAGGTGCCTTCGAAGTCAATCGGGTTTTGGGTGGCGAAGACGGTGAACCACGAGGCCAACGGGCGGCGGATTCCGTCGCTGGTCACTTGCCGCTCTTCCATGCACTCCAACAGCGCGGCCTGAGTGCGAGGCGGCATACGGTTGATCTCGTCCACCAGCAAAAGATCGGTGAAGACCGGACCTGCGTGAAAGGTGAAGCTATCCGACCCCGGCTTGAGGATGCTGGTGCCCAAGATATCGGCGGGCATCAGGTCAGGTGTGGCTTGCACGCGCTGAAAGCTGAGCCCCAGCAACCGGCCCACCGACTTCACGATCAGCGTTTTGGCGATACCGGGAACGCCTTCCAGCAGCGCGTGGCCCTGGGCCAGCACGGCGACCAGCACCTCGGAGATCGCCGCCTCCTGCCCGGCAATCACCCGGCCCAGTTCGGTGCGCGCCTGGGTCAGCAGTTGCTGGGTTGCGGGCAAAACCGGATTTTGCGGCACGGCATTTTCTTCGTTCATCGAGATCTCCTTTTTATTGCGGTCCCTTGCGCTGTACGTGGATGGACTGGCCGGCGCGCAAGGCAGCCTGAATCAGTGTCGCGTGACGGTCCAGCGCCTGCACCAAAGCCAGCGCGCGCTTGGGCAATAATCTGTCATCGGTAATGGCCTCGTGACAGGCCGCCAGATCGGCTTCCAACTGCGGCGAAGCCTGGGGGAAACGGTGACGCAGCAAGGCAGCCAGTTCGCCGGGCTCCAGACGCAGCCCATTCTGCCCGCACAACTCGCCCATCTTGCGGCGGAAGCGGTCGTAGGCGATGGCTACTGCCGTGGGCGCTGCTCCCGCCTTGGCGTAGAGCGAGCCCAGCGCCTCGACAAACTCCACCGGAGTCGCTCGTGGCGGCAGGGGCAGATCGCGCACCGGGCCACTGCGGCGGCTGAAGCTGAAGATCATCAGCCCGGCCAGCACCGCCAGCCCACCCAGAAGCATGTAAAACGCCGGCCCGCGGGCGTAGAACCACTGCGAGTGGGTTTCACCGTGCAAGGACTCGTCCCAATAGAAGCGATGGCCTGTACGTTCGCCGAGACTGTTCAGAAAGAGATCGAGATTCGCGGCACGGGAAATTGACCCGTTCTCCAGCGGCGTCGAACTGGCCCACCAGACGGCATTTCCGCCCGACTGTGGCTCGTACTGCACCACCGCCGGCTGGCCTGCGCAATCATAGGCGACGCGGAAGCGCGGGTTGTTCAGCTTCCAACTGGCCGCAGGAACCATCCACACCTCGCCGGAACTGGCCAGAGGGTCCAACCCCTGGGGCGTGAGCTTGCAGGCCGCCATCTGCATCTGTTTGGGCGGAGCGACGCCATTTTCCGGCAGCAGAAGACCGCCGGTCAGGCCGGTCGTCACCACTCGCCCGCCCCGGCGCAGAATCTCGCGAATCGCCTTGTAGTCCTCGGGACGGTTGAAGAGCGGCTCGGCTAAAATCACCACCGTCTGCGCGTCAGCCTGAGCCGCCAGATCGCCCAGCGACTGCTCCCAGCGTTGGGGCGCGTAACCGCTGGCCTGCAACAGATCAAAAGCCGCGCGAGCGCCGTGCTTGCCGGTCAGATAAGAGCTGGGGATGGGGTTGTCGTCGTTGTTCTGGTTGCGGGCAAAGACACCGGCGAGAACGGCGATCCCAATGACCGCAATCAGGCAGTAGAGCAGCAGCTTGCGATCCTGGGCGTCGATGGAGGCAAAGAGTTTCATTCCACCCCCAACGCGGCGGCGATTTCGACCGCTGTCTGAAACTCCGCCGCAGACGCCGGACGGCCACCGTACCAGGTGCGCTCGAAGCTGCGGGTGAGGGCAATGAGGCTGGTCTTGCGCGGGTCGTCCCCGGCCAGCATGGACAGATATTCGCGGGGAGTGCGGGTGCGGTCGGCGGGCCACAGCCGTTTGGACTCCAGCCGCGAGATGGAGGCCCAATAGACGAAGTGAATGGCCTCGCGCCACAGCTCTTGAGAGGCCATTGAACGGGCGTCCTGCATCCACAGTTGCCAGGCGCGGGCCGAGGGAGCCATGGAATCGGGCTGCGAGTCAGGAACCAGCCGCAGACGCGAGCGCCGCTCGATGCGGACCAGCGCCCAAACCAGCGTCAGGCAAACGCCCGTCAGCAGAACGCCCCAAAACAGCCAGCCGATCCACGGCGAGCGTTCGCCAAGACCAAAAAGTTTGGAAAAGAAAAGATTGAGCCAGTTGCCCAAATTCTCTAAAAAGCGGTCTTTGACGGAGACTTCGGTGACGCCCTGGTACTCGCGGGCTGACAAGATCCTGCTCAGCGCCTGCCGCTCCGCGGATTTCTGAGACAGCGCTGACGGCGTTTCGCCTGCCTGCTTCCAGTCGGCGGACAAGCGCTCATGGGCCTGGGTCAGCAACTGATCGAGGGTCGGGGGACGGGGCAGTTCGGGCTGTTTCTGCGCTGCTGGAGGAAGATCGGCCTTGACCACTGCGGAGACATTGTTCGGCTCTGCTTTCTTGCCGGCCTGCTGCAACAGATCGCGCAGCCATTCGTAACCGACCGCTCGCGGCTCGGCTGCGGTTGAAAATGAGACGCGCTCGTCCGGGCCCACCAGCTTTGGATCGCAGGCTTCGGCGCTGCGCTGCTTCTGGCAGGCGGCGACCAGAGCGTCCAGGCTCTCCAGATGCTGGCGATAGTCGGTGAGGTTTTTTGTTGGAGTGCTGTTGGCAGATTGAGCGACTGCGGCGGGGGAGACGGCTTGAAGCGCAATCAGGCTCCAGGCCAGCGCCATTTCAACAAGGGCGAGCCTGCGTCTGTAACTCCGCGAAAATCTTCCCCAGCGCGCAGCGATCATTGCCCCTCTACGCTATCAGGCAGAGCCTCTAACTCAAAAGCTGGATCGGCGGTGGACGAGGCTAGACTCGCGTCTGGACTGGAGTCAGGGTTCAACCCCGCCTGCTGCATCATCCACTCGATATCGAAGCCTTCCTTGCGGATGCGCTGGTCGTAGTAGAAGACGGTGAAAGCTGCCGCCAGAATGGACGAAAACAGGACTTGCAGAGCGAACTTGAGGGACAAGTAGACGGTTCTCGCAGTCCACCAGTAGAGCGCATAAAAATGGGTCCCGCCCATGACTCGATCTCCATAGCGCAAAGGCAAACCGATAGAAATCGACACAGTCCAAAATGCCAAAATCAGCAAAAACACAGCGGCTATGCGAAGTCGGTTACCTGTGCTCAATTGCACCGCGCGCCGGATGGATTGCCACGCGCTTTTGTCTTCGAGGACGCAAGCAGAGCATGCCAACGCATAACGAACCGACATCCACACCACTGCAATGAGAATCACAATGAGGTAGAAAAGGACCAGCATGAACATGAGAGGAGTCTTGGCCCCAACATGAAAGATAGCGAGAAGTATGGCAAGCAGAACAAATCCGGCGATTGCAATGAGCACTGACAGCCATCCTGCTAGTAGCCACTGCAAGGCATACAGCCAGAGATAACGACCGAAGCGTCTCAGCGTCAGGCGAAGAGTCTCAACTACTCCCAGGTCTTTTCCTACGTGCGCCAAGCCAGCCACACGGGTTAAGGCCGCATGTGAAAAAGAAGATGCAAAAAAAAGAACAGGTGTAAGCACAAAATAGAAGATCAAGTACCGCTCTCCTCGGGAAAACTGGGAGAACACGTTGAGCACGGGGGATTTTTTGGACAGGGACATAAGCAGATCGCTCGTCAATAACGCAACTGCTACGCTCACAGCCGCAGGCACGGCGGCAACCCCCAAAAATAGCAAGAGATTATTGCGAAGCAACTGGATGGCGCGATCCAATATTTCGCCAACTGTCATGGGCCGCAAGGTTTCGCTCATGACTGTGCTTCGCTTTCAGTGCGCGGGAAATCTGTATTTGTGGTGATCGATTCTCCGGCTAAGCTCTGTTGTTGATCAACAGGCTGAAGCGGTGCCTCCAACCCCGCCTGCATCATCATCCACTCGATGTCGAAGCCTTCCTTGCGTACGCGCTGATCGTAGTAGAAGAGCACCAGGGCGATGGAGTAGACCGGAGTCAACAGTGTCTGGGCGGTAAAGCTCATTACCACATAGACAATCTCGCCGACTACCAGCATCGCAATTGCGGCGGTTCCGGCCTTGCCCATCGCCGCGGAGATGCCCACCACGATCAGTAGGGGAATATAGCCGATCATGCTTAGGACCATTGACAGCATCATGACCAACAGAAACATCACAAAAATGCGTCCGCATGTCCCTTTGCTGAGGGTTGCCGCGCGCTGCAAAGAGATCCAGGCACTTTTCTCTTCGATCACGCAAGTAGCGAAGGACATCGAGTATTCCAGTGCGCGGAAGACGATGACCACAATGGCGGCGATCCCGATGAGAGTCATAAGAAAAGCCAAAAGGCCGCTGATCACACCCACGCCCGCCATTTTTCCCAGCAAGCCCAGCACAACGGCGATGAAGCCAGCAATAGCTACCGGAATCCCCCCCACAAAGAAGACTTGCAGGATGACCAGCCAGAGATAGCGCCCAAGATGCGGCGTCACGCTCTTGAGCGCCTCTTTGATCTTCGGCCTTTCGCCCAGATGGACGCGGGCGGCGGTATAAGTCAGCGAGCCATAGGAATAGATCGACATAACCAACAGCAGCGGCAAGCCAACCAAAACCAGCACAACCACCATAAGGCCTGTTGCCGCGCTGGGCGACATTCCGGACCTGACTGTTAAAGGAATCATAGCTGCAAACAGCAGGCCCACCAGCACGATCAACACCACCATCGCGCTCATGGGCACGGCAGCCACGCCGGCAAAGAGAAGGAAGTTGCGGCGATACAACTGCGCGGTGCGGTCGAGGATCTCTCCCAGCGTGAGAGGACGCAGTGGCTCGCTCATCGCTGGCCTGCGTTCTCATCGATAACTTGAACAACGGGGGCAGACTGATCGGAGTCCTGCGCCGCCTGCAGCGCCGGTGTCTGCGCCGGAACCGATAGCCCCGCCGCCTGCATCATCCACTCGATGTCGAAGCCTTCCTTGCGCACCCGCTGGTCGTAGTAGAAGAGGGTCAAGCCAGTCGCATAGATAGGGCCGATCAGGGCATTGGTCACAAAGCCGGCAAGCTGCTGCACAGCAAGCCAGCCCAGGGGGGGATTCTGGCCGATATGTTTGAAGACGAAGACCACGTAGGGCAAGCTGAGAATGAGTGCGATCACCATGCGGATGCAGTAGATCAGCAGGGCGAGGACAAAGATGCGCCCTCGTCCTCCCTTGCTCAGTTGAATGCTGCGCTTCAGAGCTGCTCCGGCAGTCAGGTCCTCGACAACGCAGGCGGGCATGGCCAGCGCATAGCGCAGTGACATCCAGATGCCGTAGACGAGCGCGGCCAGAAAGAGTGGCGCCAGGATCACAAACCCCACCAGGGTATTGAGCGCCGTAGTGGGGTCGATCGGAGCCGCAGTCTGCGCTGCCCCGGGGTTAGTAAGAAAACCCGGTGGCAGAATGGAAAAGGCGAGTGCGAAGAACGCAATGTAGAGAACCGCCAGCGGCGACCAGGCGCGGAAGAAGGTGATGGTCATCAGCCACAGATAGCGGCGCAGGCGCGGCAGGACACTCTGCATGGCTCCGCGAATGGTGGCCGGTTGATCGAGATAGACCCAGGCCACGGCGCGGTTGTTGGCGGCAATGGCCAGTCCGGCCAGCAGCATCACGGCCAGCGCGAACAGCACCGTGCTCACTCCCGTCACCCACAGCAGATGCGGCGCAAGGTTTGGATACCCCACCTGATGGAGCACAGCAAGATTGAGCAGTTGCACCAGCAGCATCACGCCGGAGAAGAGCGCCGCGATCCCGGCAAAGAGCAGGAAGTGATTGCGATAGAGTTCGGCGGTGCGGTCCAGAATCTCGCCAAGGCGAAGGGGGCGAAGCTGTGTAGCCATTTCTGCTCCTCATGCTTGCTGAGTCGCTCAGGTCTGCGTTTCTTCACGTCGTGATGCGCGGGAAGATCCGGCCAGCCTGGCTATTTTCTATTCATTGCAAAACGTTTCGATACGGTAACTTGAGGCTGCGATTGCTTGCACGGATGGTAGCACAGACAGCCGGCATCGTGACCCACCGCTGGGAATCGATGCGGCCCCTTTCTTGGCGCGTGTCTGCAAAACGCACCTTCACCCACCACCATAACCGGCTGATTTAATTTTCATCACAAACAATACTCGACTAACCTGCCCCTTTCGCAATAATCTATACCCCATGACGCCGCTGAGAAATCTTGCCGCCCTTGTTTTATTCGCTTCCGCAACCATTGCGCCACTCGGAGCTCAGACCGCTCAGCCAGCTCGCGTGTGGGTGGGCAGTTGGGCCTCTGCGCAGCAGGTTCCCGAACCCAACAACTCCCTTGCGCCGGGGGACTACAAGGACGCTACCCTGCGTCAAATCGTCCATCTCTCGGTGGGTGGAATAGCTCTGCGCGTACACCTGTCGAATGCCTTTGGCTATCAGGCGCTGCATGTGACCGCGGTGCACATCGCCAAGCCGCTCTCGGCGACTGGTCCAGCCATCGACCCGGCGACCGACAAGGCGCTCACCTTCTACGGCAGCACCGACGTGACCATCCCCGCCAACTCGGAGTACATCAGCGATCCGATTCCTTATCCGGTGGCCGCGTTGAGCGATCTGGCCATCAGCATTCACTATGAAGAAGCTCCGGCCAGACAGACTGGTCATCCCGGCTCCCGTGCTACTTCCTACATCGCGTCCGGCGCGGCGGTCGATGCCGCCGATCTGCCCAAGGCGCACAAAGTCGAGCACTGGTATCAGCTTTCGGGCGTTGACGTGCTGAGCCCTGCGGGCGGCGGCGCTATAGTGGCGCTGGGCGACTCCATCACCGACGGCCACGGAGCCACCACCAACGGCAACGACCGCTGGACCGACGTGCTGGCTCGCCGATTGCAAGCCGACCCCGCTTATCGCAATGTGGGCGTGCTCAATGAGGGCATCGGCGGCAATCACATGTTGACCGATGGACTCGGCCCCAACGCGATCTCCCGCTTTGATCGCGACGTACTGGCGCAGACCGGCGTGCGTACGGTGATTCTGCTGGAGGGGGTCAACGACCTGGGTGGCCTGACCATCAATCAGGAGCAGACGGCTGCGGTTCGTGCGGATTTTGTGCACCGCCTGCTGGCTTCGTATGAGCAGTTGATCGTCCGCGCCCACGCCCACAATCTGCGCATCATCGGCGCCACCATCACGCCCTATGGCGGATCGGGCTACTATCATCCGACTGTCACCAGCGAGGCTGATCGCCAGTTCATCAATCAGTGGATTCGCACTCCCGGCCACTTCGACGCGGTGCTGGACTTCGACAAAGTGCTGCGCGACCCCGCGCATCCCGAGCAGATGCTGGCAGAGTACAACTGCGGCGACCACCTGCACCCCTCCCCCGCCGGCTACAAGGCGATGGGCGAGGCGATTCCGCTGGCGGCGCTGCTGCCGTAAGCGCCTGATATGAGGCGAAGTGGGGGATTCCAGAAACGTCGAGGGCGAGATGATGAAGGCTTTGTAACAGGGCACGACTTTAGTCGTGCCAAATGAACCGTTAGTGGAAGATCGGCTTTAGCCGCTGAGGAAATGTGTAGGCCTGCAAATGCCCCGTTCAGGGGCTAAAGCCCAGATATTTTACGATGCTTTTCGGCACGACTAAAGTCGTGCCCTGATACAAAACCATGCGTTTCTGAAATTTTCCACTCTATGTAATGTCGTGCTATTTCAAAATGCAAGCTCCGATTTAGAAACAAAACACCCCGGCCTCGAATGCGAGACCAGGGTGTTCTGTTTGGAAATACTTTTACAGGTGTTCCTTGCGGAAGCCTACACGGCCATCGTCGCCGGCAAAATCTCCTCCACGTCAACCAGCGGCGTGGGATAGTTGCCGGTGTAGCAGGCGGTGCAGAACTGCGTGTCCAGCGGACCGTGGCAGCACTTCAACAGACCGTCGAGAGAGAGATAGGCCAGCGAATCGGCTTCGATAAAGCGGCGAATCTCTTCGATGGAGTTGTTGGCGGCGATCAGGTCGCGCTTGCTGGGCGTGTCCACGCCATAGAAGCAGGGCGAAACCGTCGGCGGGCAACTGATACGCAGGTGAACTTCTTTTGCGCCGGCACCGCGCACCATGCGAACGATCTTTCTCGACGTCGTGCCGCGAATGATCGAATCGTCGATCAGCACCACCCGCTTGCCTTCCAGCAGGTTGCGCACCGGGTTCAGCTTGAGGCGCACGCCGAAATCGCGGACCCGCTGTTCCGGCTCGATGAAGGTGCGGCCAACGTAGTGGTTGCGAATCAGGCCCAGACGGAAGGGAATGCCTGCCTCTTCCGCATAGCCCAAGGCAGCGGTAACGCCCGAGTCCGGCACCGGCACGATGACATCGGCGGGAACGCTCGACTCACGCGCCAGTTGGCGGCCCATCTGATCGCGGCTCTCCTGCACCCACTGGCCAAAGATGCGGCTGTCGGGGCGGGCAAAGTAGACATGCTCGAAGACGCAGCTCGACTCCGGCACGCCAGTCGCGTACTGACGGCTGGTGACGCCGTCTTCGGTGACCATGACCAGTTCGCCGGGCAGCACGTCGCGCTCATAGGTGGCGCGCAGCAGGTCGAAGGCGCAGGTCTCCGAGGCAAAGACGATGGTGTCCGGGCCGTCGGGGTTCTTGATCCTGCCCATGGAGAGCGGACGGAAGCCACGCGGGTCGCGGGCGGCAAAGAGCTTGTCGCGGGTCATCATGACGATGGAGAAAGCTCCATCAACCTGAGCCAGCGAGTCGGCGATGGCGTCAACCAGCGTGCCGGCCTTGGAGTGCGCGATCAACTGCACGATGATCTCGGAGTCCGAGGTGGTCTGGAAGTACGCGCCCTGCCGTTCCAGACGGGTGCGGATATTGCCCAGATTCACCAGATTGCCGTTATGAGCGATGGCAATCAGGCCCTTGGTCGACTCCACGCGGATGGGCTGCGCATTGAGCAGCGCCGAGTCGCCGGTGGTCGAGTAGCGAGTATGGCCGATGGCCATGTATCCAGGCAGCTTGCTGAGCACGTCGTCGGTAAAGATCTCCGAGACCAGCCCCATGCCCTTGATGTTGGCCAGGTGCTGTCCGTCGGCCGTGGCGATGCCCGCCGACTCCTGGCCGCGATGCTGGAGCGCATAGAGGCCCAGATATGCCTGACGCGCTGCGTCAGGATGGCCGTGAATGGCCATGACGCCGCACTCCTCGTGCAGCTTGGGATCAGTGCTGCACGCACGGCGAGACGCGGCTTCGCCGCCTGTTTTCTTCGTACAACATTCCGCTGCGATGGCGCTGGAGGCGTCGAATTGCCCCTCGACGCCTTGGAATAACAAACTGCTCACGCCGTCACCTCAGTGCTACGCACACGGCGAGGGGTGGCTGCGCCGCAAGTGATTGCCTTGATCATGCCGTCACCTCATCGTGAAGAGTGGCTTCCAGACTGGCAGCCCAGGGCTTGCGCAGTTCGGCCAGCGGAGCGGAGATGAAGGACTCCTTGTAGACCGAGATCTCCAGCTTGCTGCCGCCGGTGGTGCCGATGCGGGCAACAAAGAAGCCGAACTCGTCTGCCAGGGCCTCGATCTGCGCGACCAGGCTGGGCTCGGTGGAGAGCAGCATGGTGGTCGCCGGTTCGGCAAAGAGCCCAAAGGCCGGATGCACCATCAGCGACTGATCCTGCTCGACCGTTGCGCCAATGCCGTGCGTGAAGCAGGCCTGAGCCAGCGCCACGGCAATGCCGCCATCGGAGAGATCCTTGGCCGAATGCAGCAACTGTTGCTCGGCAAAGATGCCCAACAAGGTGTGCAAATCGGACTCAGCGTCCAGATCAAGCGGTGGAGGCTGACCCCAAACGCCGCCCAGAATCACCTTGGCGTACTCCGAAGAGCCAAAACAGACCTGCTCGGCGGTTGCCGTCGCTTCGGTCTCTTCAGCGTCTTCAGGAACATTCGGCTCAGGATGGAACGGCACTTCCAGGTCGGGATTGGGTTCATCGCCCGCCGGAATCGGCCACAAGAGCAGAATGGCGTCGTCCGCCTGTTGGAAGCTGGAGGGAACGGCTTTGGTCACGTCGTTGAGAATGCCGACAATGCCCAGCACCGGGGTCGGATAGATTCCCTCGCCCTTGGTCTCGTTGTAGAGCGAGACGTTGCCGCCGGTGACGGGAGTCTCCAGGGCCAGACAGGCCTCGGAGATGCCGTCGATGGCTGCGGACAGCTGCGCCATGATCTGCGGCTTCTCGGGATTGCCAAAGTTGAGGCAGTTGGTCGCCGCTACCGGCTTTGCGCCGGTGGAAGCTACCTTGCGGCAGGCCTCGGCGACTGCGTGCATAGCGCCCAGCTTGGGGTTGAGGTAAGCCCAGCGGCCGTTGCCGTCCAGCGCCATGGCCAGACCGCGCTCGTGGCCAGCCGTGCCGGTTCCCTTGATGCGCATCACGCCCGCTTCATTGCCAGGGCCGAGAACGGTGTTGGTCTGCACCATGCTGTCGTACTGCTCAAAGACCCAGCGCTTGTCGCAGACGTTGTCGTTGGCCAGCAGCTTCTTCAGGTCCGCGGTAAAGTCGCGATCCTCGGCCAGCTTGCCCAGAATCTCTTCCGAAGGCTCCATCGGCAGAGGACAGATCCACTCACCCACCGGACGATGATAGAGCGGCGCGTCGTCGGTCAGCGATTCGTTGGGAATATCGGCCACCAAAACGCCGTGATGGCGAATGCGCAACCGCGACTCGTCCTTGACCGTGCCGACGATGACGCCATCCAGGCCCCACTTCTCAAAGACGCTCAGCACTTCCTGCTCGCGGCCCTTCTCGGCCACCAGCAGCATGCGCTCCTGGCTCTCGGAGAGCATGATTTCGTAAGAGCTCATGCCGGTCTCGCGCTGGGGAACAAAGTCCAGCTCCACATCCAGGCCCACGCCGCCACGTCCGCCCATCTCGCAGGTCGAACAGGTCAGGCCGGCAGCGCCCATATCCTGAATGCCAACGATAGCGCCGGTCTGCATCGCTTCCAGGCAGGCTTCCAAGAGCAGCTTCTCCATGAAGGGGTCGCCGCACTGCACGTTGGGCCGCTTGGCCTCGGTGCCCTCGTGGAACTCTTCGCTGGCCATGGTTGCGCCGTGAATGCCATCGCGACCCGTTTTAGCGCCGACGTAGATGACGGGATTGCCCGCACCCGTGGCCTTGCCATAGAAGATCTCGTCCTTGCGCACCATGCCCAGGGCAAAGGCGTTCACCAGAGGATTGCCGTTGTAGCACTCCTCGAACTTGGTTTCGCCGCCCAGGTTGGGCACGCCAAAGCAGTTGCCGTAGCCGGCAACGCCGCTGACCACGCCCTCGACGACGGCGTGATTGCGGGCGATCAGATCGCGGTCTTCCGCGCTCTCGCCGGCCTGATGGGTAATGGGGCCAAAACGCAGCGAATCCATCACCGCCAGCGGACGAGCGCCCATGGTGAAGATGTCGCGCAGAATGCCGCCCACGCCAGTCGCCGCGCCCTGGTAGGGCTCGATGTAGCTGGGGTGGTTATGCGACTCGATCTTGAAGGCGCAGGCCCAGCCGTCCCCGACGTCAATGATGCCGGCGTTCTCGCCCGGCCCTTGAACCACAAGGTCGCTCTTGGTGGGGAGCCGCTTGAGATGCACGCGGCTGGACTTGTAGGAGCAGTGTTCGCTCCACATCACGCTGTAAATGCCCAGTTCGGTGAGCGAGGGCACGCGGCCCAGGGCCGCTTCAATGCGGCTGTACTCATCCGGAGTAATGCTGTGCTGGGCCAGCAACTCCGGGGTTACCGATACCGGCTCGGGAACTAATGCAGAGGAGACGTTGGTCATCACGATTGCCTTCATTGTCGCATGGGATTCACATTCCCATCTAATGGTATGGGTACTGAAAGTACTGAGAGGAGTAATTTGCCCTGTTTTTGGTGCATTTTTTGTGTGCAGGCGGAAGAATTTTCCTTTGCTCGCGAGGAATTCCTTTTCTGGGCAGGTTGCCTCTGGCGAAGCAGGCAAAAGCTGTGCGATACTCGAAAAGCGGGTTTCAAGCCGGGATGGCGGAACTGGCAGACGCAGCGGACTCAAAATCCGCCGATCGCAAGGTCGTGGGGGTTCGACCCCCCCTCCCGGCACCAAGTCTAAACCTATTTAGAATCTAAGTGTTACAATGCCGGCAAAACGTGTGTGCCTAGATTGAGCCTGGAATGTGCCCAGCTTTCCCCTTACCGGCATCACTAAAGAGTAAACAAAGCACCGCCAAGATCACATAACAGTAATCATCAGCTTCATTGGATGCCCCTGTGATGCAGGTTTCCTGAGACCGCGGTGAACACCTAAAAACTGGCTACATGTAGTCACTTGGAGACCAGCCACTTTGGATGGCTTGGGACCCATTCCTTTTCCTTGCATTGAGGCGCATTTTCAAGACTTATCCTCACCAGACACCCTCAGGATCCAGTTGCCAGGACCCTACGGCGTTTTCGGGGACTAAACCGCGTTATTTATCGTTTGCCGTTTGGATATCGACGTACGGCATCTCAGAAAGTTCCACCATGCCGTATTCGTGCAAACAGTAATTGCGCCCGATGCCTAACCATCTGAACACGGCATCGACACAGTTGAGTGCGTCCGAAGAGCCGGAGATATCAAGTGGAAGGTAATGATATGAAGGAGAGTCGGGCGGTTCCCCCTCGTGAACGATTTTGTTTCGGGTTGCCCTGACGCACTGGACTTGTTGAAATAGCGCTTCATCCTCAACTAGGAGGGACTTCCCCAGTACGTACAAAGCACCTTCGTGCAAAAGGGAATTCGCGTCCTCCCGCCTTCGAAGCAGTTCCCAAATTGGATCTTTTCGAATTGCGTTGCCTCCGCCGATTCGGCGCGAAATCACTCGCCATTCTTTTGCATTGGAGGGCTTAATGAAGGTTTCGAACTGGTAGTCGAGAACAAGCGCGGCAGCCGATTCAAGCGCAATCGCTGAGTACAGTATTGACGCTCTATAATCGTGCGACAAGTGAGCGCGAACGGCGTCCAGGAAGACTCCGTCATATACTGGTGCCCTGAATTTAGAGATACACGCGCACGCGGCCTCAATTTGTTCACGCGTTATCGCGGTTGCAATGATTGACTTCGCTACAGCTCGATGCCAGCGGCTCGGCGCGCGTTCCTTCAGTGTTGGCAAATCATCGAAATTGAGCCACTCCCAGAAGTTGAGATCATCACCGCTGGTGGGTAAGCCGGTTTGCACGCTGAAATGCCGAAGTGCGCTTAAGAGCGTTGTTGCTGTGTCAATAAGCGGGGGTTCTTCCTGTGACAAATAGGATGCAAAGCGGGATACGTCACCCGGCTTATAACGGTCAACAAATCCCTCATCGACTTTGAATGCGATCACTTCCGTTTCGAGAACAAAGAGATTGCCCACGAATCCGTCTAAGTATTCTCCGGAGCGAACCGGCTTAGCGTCCATGTGCTTCTCAATTTCGGCGAAGAGGAGGGGGCTGATAAATTGCACTCCTGGGCTCGAAGGGATTTCGTAAAGCAAAGGGCTATCCAGAGCCAGTTTCCAGTGCGCTCTGGCCCCAAAGTTCAGGACACAAACATCCACGATTCGCCTCCACCGGTCTCTTTCGTAGTGTAAATACAACTCTATCCGACAGTTGGGCTTGTCGTATTGGTCAAGTTGTGGGGAGCTTTTCTTGTTGGAAGACGTTAGGCTGTTCGTTCGTCACTTTGATTGGTAATGGAATGTCGCCGAGTAGAAAGTGATCTGATCCCTTGATCTGGCCTCTGGGCGGATGGGCAGCCCTTCATCATCCAAGATGTCATCGTTGACCAGCAATTTTCTGCCCGGGCTATACTGAAAAAAGGCTGCCTGCCGACGAGTTGCTCCTTCAAAATGATCTCTTTCTCAAGCATTAACAAGCAATATGGCAAGCAGTTGCTCTTCGTGGACGCTTCCTTTCAGCTGAATCCCGGCGAAAAAGTCGGATTGGTAGGTCCGAACGGAGCGGGCAAGACAACGCTCTTCCGGATGGTGGTTGGCGAGGAAACTCCCGACGAGGGCGTGGTCTCCGTCCCCAGGAAGCTGACGATCGGCTACTTTCGCCAGGACGTTGGGGAAATGCAGGGTCGTTCGGTTGTGGATGAAGCGATCGCAGGCAGTGGACGCGTTGGCGAGCTGCACCACGAACTCTCAGCCTTGGAACTGGAGATGTCTGACCCCGACAAGGCAGATGAAATGGACCGCATTCTTGATCGCTTCGGTCACGTTCAGGAGGAATACGAGCAGCTAGGCGGCTACGCGCTCGAATCGCAAGCCCGTGAAGTGCTCCACGGCCTGGGATTCAAAGATGATCAGATTGATGGCGACGTGGGCGCTCTTTCGGGCGGTTGGAAGATGCGGGTTGCGCTGGCACGGGTCCTGCTCGGAATGCCGGATGTATTGCTGATGGACGAACCGACGAACCACCTCGACCTCGAATCCATCATCTGGCTCGAACAGTTCCTCAAGTCGTTTCAGGGCGCGCTGTTAATGACTTCGCACGACCGCGAGTTCATGAATCGTCTGGTCTCAAAGATCGCAGAGATCGATGGCGGCGAAATCACCACCTACTCGGGTGACTACGATTTCTACGAGCGGGAAAGAGCCTTGCGAGAGAGCAACCAGCAGGCAGCATTTGCCCGGCAGCAGGCCATGCTTGCCAAAGAGCAGCGCTTCATTGAACGTTTCAAGGCGCATGCCGCCAAAGCGGCCCAGGTGCAGAGCCGCATCAAGGCCCTGGACAAGATCGAGAAGATTGAACTGCCGAAGAAACGCCAAGTGGTGAAGTTTGACTTCCGCGTCCCCCCGCGTTCCGGCGAACAGGTGGCCATCCTCGAAAATCTGCATAAGAGCTATGGCCCCCGCGTGATCTATGAGGGCTTCAACCTCACCATCCGTCGTGGAGAACGCTGGGCCGTGATGGGAAGAAACGGCGCGGGAAAAAGCACACTGCTCAAGATGATCGCCGGCGCCAGTGCTCCAGATGCCGGTAGCGTGCGGCTCGGCGCCAGCCTTTTTATGGGCTACTTTGCGCAACAGTCGCTGGACGTGCTCAATTCCGATCTCACCGTGATCGACCAGTTGCAACAGGACTTCCCCCAAGACGGTCTCGGGGCATTGCGGAACCTGGCCGGCGCATTCCAATTCTCCGGCGAAGACGTGGACAAGAAGATTCGTGCACTCTCCGGTGGTGAAAAGTCGCGACTGGCAATCGCGCGCATGCTCTACAATCCGCCGAACTTCCTGGTGCTCGACGAACCGACGAATCACCTGGATCTTGCGACCAAGCAAATGCTGGTGGAAGCTCTCAAAGATTTTGAAGGCACCATGATCTTCGTTTCGCATGACCGTATGTTCCTTCGCGGCCTCGGCTCTCGTGTGTTGGAACTTGGCGGTGAAAGCGGCACCGACCGCACTCCCACTGTCTATCCTGGGTCGTACGAAGAGTACGTGCAGAAGCTTGGACATGAGGCGCCTGGGATCTATTCGTAGGCCTTGCAGGAATTTGCGTACCGACTACCTTATGCTCTAAGCCGTGCGTCATTCAGGTCTCGTTGACAATCAGCGCGATGCGGCCGGCGATGAGGTCGCTGGGGGACTGGTCGGGATCGACCTCGATCAGTTCTACCGGATAATTCAGGGCGTGGGGTCGGAGCACCAGACGGCCAGACAGGAAGTCCGCGTAGCGCAGTGCAAGACGCGCGCCATTGCGCAGAGCATAGAGGTTGGGGCGGCTCACGCTATAGGCCATCAGAGAGATGTAATGACGGTCGATGAGGACGATGGCATCGGGCAGCACCAGCGGCTCCATGGGCAGGGCGTCAACCCCGGGAATGCGGACGGCGACAAAGCGCTGCCAGGCGCGGCGCTGGTTGGAGACCCGGGTGCGGATCGACTGCAGCGTTCCGTGGGGTAGATACAGAATCGACTGCACCACCGTTGGCCGGATAAAGGGCTCAAAGAGCGCGGTGTTGTGGGAGACGATGGGGACGGCGCTGGTCTCTTCCAGGTTGATGGGCAGGGCGGGCTGGTGGGGCGCGGGCAGCAGGTCGGCGGCAGTGAGTTGCTGGGCGGCGAGGATGCGGTCGATGGCTTCGAGCGACAGCTGACGACGCCGGTGCAGAAAGTTGGAGAGGTGGGGCTGTCCGAAGCCGGTCTGGCGCGCCAGCAGCGAGACGCTAAGCGTCCCGCGCTGAATCCTGCGAAGCAGTTCCAGCCGCAACCGCTCGTGCATTTGGGTCATATTCATCTGTGGAAAATTCGCCACCAGCAATGGGCAACCAAGGCGCCCATTTTCCATGGGCAAAGTTGGAAGGGCTGACTGGCCTCCATTTTCGGCGTTTGCGCGGCGGTTGGAAAGGGCGGCGACGGAAATCCTTTAGCGGTGATTGACCCACCCGTTATCTCCCTCTAGATTGTCCGTACTTCATCTCGCAAGGGCTTGTGGAAATCTTTCGAGAACTGCTTCATCTTCGCTGCAATGAAGCGGGACGGAATGCCGTCCCTTTGCGCGGGGAGGGAACAAGGTCCAGCAGACACAATGGTTTGGGCCTCTCGAATGGCGGTTGTGATAAGTCCGCTGCGATTCTTCCAGGATCTGCGCGCCAGGAGTGTGACCCAACAGCGTTTTCGATTCGCGACTTTACAGAAGCCTGCAAGCAGAGTGGCTTTTCCGCAAGAAAAGACCACAGGTAAGTTCTCTTTCAGGCGATGCTGGAATCGAAAATTCTCGAACAGAAGGGAAAAACCGGCGGCAATCTTCTATCAGGACAACAGAAACCTGAACTGCCGTATCCGGTTCTCTTCACCTCACCCCGCCGTATCCGATCGTCCGAGCAACAGCGGCGGGAGAAGCTACGGAGAGTAAATCATGGAATTGCGCGTGCATTTGAAGGTTTGCGAGGGGTGCGGCTGTCTTTGGTACCGCACTCAGAGTCAGGGAAGTGTCTATTGCAAGCTGTGCGAGACCAAGCTTGAGGAGTTTCCCACCCCGGAGAGCCGCAAGCGGCGGGGACGTCCACCCTCCAAGACGCTGGATAGGGTCTGGGCGGTGGCGACGGATGGTGTGCGGTGAGCGCCGCCTTGCAGTTGCCGATCTTGTGGGGCTCAGCCCAGTCACTGGCGCTGTGCGGCAAGGTGCGGCAAGTGGAGCGGGAGGCCGGCAAGAAGGCGGAAGAGCCACTGGTCAGTCTGGCCTTCTATCGCAAGCACACCGAGAGCATCCTGCGGCGCTATCTGTATGCCTCGATGCAGGTGTGCAGGGCGCCTTCGGTGCTGAGCGATCCGGTGGGACGCGGCTGGGTCTCCAGTCGCCCGGTGCGCACCTTTGAGGATGCGGTGATCTTTGTCCTCGATGTGGAGAAGTGTCTGGAGCAAATGAACTCACTGGATCGCCAGATGCTGACCCGTATTGTCTTGCAGGAGTACACCCAGGCGGAGGCGGCCTCGCTTCTGGGCATGAGTGTACGAACCATCTCCTACAAGTTCCCCCAGGCCCTGGATCGGTTGACGGAGAAACTGTTGGAGACCGGCCTGCTGGTGTTACCCAACTAACCGTAATGTCGCAAAGCAGGGGAGCAATCCGGCTCCCCTGCGCGGAGCAATGAGGAAGATGACTGCACATTTGGATTGGGCAATCGTGGGAAGAAATAGCTTCTAAAAAAGTAGCTTTGCTAGGGCATGACTTGAGTCTTGCCGCTTGCTTGCAAGCGAAAGTCTGGTCTGCAGCCCAGGGAAAAATGGGTTTCTAAGCTAAAAACATCCCTCAGCGGCTCAAACCGATATCGAGTGGGTTTCTCATCAGCAAGGCTAAAACCGCGCCCTTTCAAAGCGATTGCTCATTTTGATTCAAGTGCTTCATGCGATTGCCCGGCACCTTTGCAGCAGAAGCGGCTATGATGCGAAAAGAGCAGGTTATGCTTCCTTGGCCTTGGCGTCCGGGTGTATGGTGATTTGGGCAAGCGACAGTCAAGCGAATAACAACTCCCCCAAGCGGTGCGGGCCATAGATTTTAGAATTCGAGAGCTAGCGGAAGAGGCACTGATATCGTCCACCGCAGCTACAAAGAGGCAGGAGAGAACGAGTGCAATCGGGACAAAGAGCCAGAGGGATGCGGCGGATCGACCTGACGGATGTACAACTGGCTTCCAGCGAGACCGCGCGGCGCATTAATCGCGATATCGTGTTGGAACTGATCCGGGCCAATCAGCCGGTATCGCGGGCCGATCTATCCCGCCACTCCGGCTTGCAGCGCAGTACCGTCTCGCAGATTGTGGAGCAGCTGATTGGCGAAAAGTGGGTCTGCGAAGGCGCCATGGCTTCGCCGCCGCGGGGACGCCGTCCCACCATGCTGGAGCTGAACGAGAATCTGGTGGCGCTGGCGGTCGATATTCATCCCAAGCTGGCGACGGTGGCGGTGGTCGATCTGAATGGCCGCTTGCTCTCCCGTTCGCAGGTGCCTCTGACCACCGATCCGGCGGCTTCGGTGCAACTGCTGAGCGACTGCATGGAGCGGATGCGCCAGGCGCAGCAGGGCAAGTCCATCGAGGGCATCGGCATCAGCCTGCCCGGCCGTGTCGACGATACGACCCAGCGCCTGATCTTCGCGCCCAACCTGAACTGGCCGGATTTTGACCTGAAGCGGATTATTGAGAAGAAGATGGGCGTGCCGGTGAAGATGGAGAACGCGGCCACTGCCTGTCTGCTGGCGGAGTTGACCTTTGGACGCATGGACGGCATCCGAGACATCGTGCTGGTGACCATCTCCGAGGGAGTGGGCGCCGGAGTCTTTGCCAACGGTCACCTGATCAGCGGTCATCGCGGCATGGCCGGGGAGTTTGGACACATGCAATTGGACCCTGCCGGTCCGCGCTGCGCCTGCGGGCAGAAGGGCTGTTGGGAGACCTATGCCTCCTGCCGGGCGGCGATCCGCTATTACAAGGAGTTGCAGCCGGCCGGAGGTCGTTTCACCTTCCATGAACTGCTGAATATGGCCGAAGAGGGTGACCTGTTGGCTGCCCAGGCGCTGGCCAAACAGGCCCAAGCCATTGGCCGCGGTCTGCGCACCATCATCGTCAGCCTGGCGCCCTGTGTGATTCTGATCGCCGGGGATGTCACCTCGGCCTGGCACCGCTTTGGTCCGATCATCGAAAAAGAAGCTTCGGAGATGACCCTGGGCGGGTTAATTCCGCGAATTCTTCCCACCCACGAGGGCGAGATCGCCCGCCTGCGTGGCGCCGCTGCGCTGGTCTTCGAACGGGGATCCCTGCGAGACAGCACAGTGAACAAAGTCGCCGGCGACTGATATCTTCTTGCTCACTATGGGGCTATCCAGTTCTGCAATCCGCACCAAACAGTATGGGCTTCTCTTTCGGGAGAGGCCCATTTTGCATCGGGCTGAACCGGAGGTGGCTGCAAAACTCTCGACAGACAAGATCTGAGAGGAAATTGGAATACTTTAATCGTAAGCAGGAGCGCGCGAGCCCCCGCCGTGCAAGATTGGTTTGTCCGGTACTTTGCATATCCAAGACGAGAAGAAGAATCAGGAGAGGGAATTTGACTGCCGGCATCCATACATTGCTCGAAGAGGGCAAGAGCCGCAAGGAGCAGACCGCGCACCTCACCGAGGTTGGCCGCAGTTACCAGCGCGTGCTGGAAAAAGATCCGCGCAATCCGGTGGCGCTGTTGGGAATGAGCCTGGTGGCCCTGGCTAGCAGGCAGGTGGAAGCGGCGGTGAAGCTGGCCCGGGTGGCCGTGGATGTGGCTCCGCAGATGGGACCGGCCTGGGTGACGCTGGGACAGACCCTCAAAGCAGCCGGATGCGCCGCTGAGGCGGAGCAGGCCTATATGACGGCCATCGGCCTGGACGGCATGGACCCCTTGGCGCGCATGGGGATGGGTGAACTGATGATCGCCCTGGAGAAGCCGGAAGAGGCGATCCGGGAGTATGAACTGGCGCTGCGCAAACACCCCGCGCTGGTTTCGGCGCATCTTGGACTGGGCCATGCGCTGGCCTGCATGAGGCGCTTTCCCGAAGCCTTTGAACGCTACCAGCAGGTGCTGGCGCTCAAGCCGCGTCTGGCCGAGGCCGAGTTTGCCTCAGGTTTTGCCCTGATGCGCATGGGAAGGAGCAAGGATGCGGAGGTTCGTTATCGCCGCGCTCTGGCTGAGCGGCCGGACTTTGCCGCCGCCTGGCTGAATATGGGCAGTCTGCTCCGGGAGCAGGGCCGCGATATCTATGCCGAGGCGGCGCTGATTCGCGCCGTCGAGTTGCGCCCCGACCTGGTGACCGCCTGGGTCAACCTGGCGCTGGTAGAGAAGGACCGCAAGCATCCCGACAAGGCCAAAGAGTACCTGCGCAAGGCTTTTTCGATCAATCCAGAGCGGGTGGAGACGATGGTTGCCTGGTGCCAGTTCTGCTGTGGCGAAAAGGACATGCCGGGCGCCTGGGGCTGGCTGCGCTGGGCGCTGGCCCGCGAACCCAATAATGCCGAAGCCATCAATATGCAGGGAATCATGCTGCACAACGAGGGCCGCTTCGAGGAAGCAGTCGCCATCTTCGAGCGGGCCGAGGAGCAGGGCAACAAGGCCGCATCCTCCAACCGCGGCAATTCGCTGCTCGACCTGGGCCGGGTTGAGGATGCGCTGCGGGCCCACGAGAGGGCCGTTGAGCTCGATCCCGAAGGTGCCGGCGCACGCTACAACCTGGCCATGACCCGGCTGCGTGTGGGCAACTTCGAGCAGGGCTGGCAGGGCTACGAGGCACGTTGGGAGTTTCGCGAGGTTCATCGCAAGCCACGCATCTTTCGCCAGGATCGCTGGCGTGGCGAGCCGCTGGAGGGCCGCACGGTGTTGTTGCACGCCGAGCAGGGATTGGGCGATTCCATTCAGTTCAGCCGTTATGTCTCCATGGTGGTGGCGCGCGGCGGCAAGGCGTTGTTGCAGGTGCAGACCGGAGTAAAGCGGCTGCTGGGCTCGCTGGAAGCGGTGCAGTCCGGGCAGGCGGAGATCGCCAACCTGGGCCTGAAGCCGCCTCCCTTTGATCTGGAGTGCCCGCTGATGAGTCTGCCCGCCGTCTTCGGGACTACGTTGGATACCGTGCCCTGGCCTGGACCGTACCTCTTTGCCGATGCGGAACTGATGGCGGAGAAGCACCAGCACTCTTCAGATGCGGAAACTATGAGGGTCGGCGTGGCCTGGGCAGGGAATCCGGGATATAAAGCCGACCGCTTCCGCTCGACAAAGCTCAAAACGCTCTTGCCGCTCTTGCGCGTGCCCGGTATCACCTGGGTCGCTCTGCAAAAGGCGGCCGAGGAGTTGAAAGACCTGCCCAGCGACGTTCTGGTGATGGACGGATCCAGCCAGGACCGCAATCTTGCCGACACCGCGGCGACGATCGAGAGCCTCGATCTGGTTATCACCACCGATACCTGCATCGCCCACCTGGCCGGGGCCATGGGCAAGCCGGTCTGGATTTTGCTTCCCGAATTGGCCGACTGGCGCTGGATGCGCAAGATCGGGACTACTCCCTGGTATCCCACCGCACGGCTGATGCGCCAGCAAAAGCAGGGCGAGTGGGGAGAGCTGGTAGAGCGGGCGATTGCGGATCTGGAGGCGTATCGCCGGTCGTTCTCGATATCGATTGGCAATCAGACAGAGAGGCAATTGGAAGATCCCCTGATTCTTTCCGCGTAGAACAAAAAACTTCAAAAAGAATAAAAATCTTCTTGCAATTACAAACTCTATAAAGTAGAGTACTCCTTGTTGGAGATTTCTCTAAGGGTCTCCGCCATCTTCAAGGAGGAATGCGATGACAGAACAATTGGATAACCATGAACTGAACGAGCGGCTGAAACTGATCGAGAGCATGATCGCCGAGGGCCGGCGGACTACCGAGAGCTGGGGCTGGACCTTTGTCTTCTGGGGACTGGCCTACTATGTGGCCATTGGCTGGACAGCATGGACACATTACCCGTTTGCCTGGCTGATCACCATGACCGGCGCATCGGTGCTGATGTGGGTGATTATCGGGCAGAAGTCGAAAGCGCGGCAGGAAAAGAAGGCAGAGACGACAATTGGCCGGGCGATTTTTTCCACCTGGGCCTCGATGGGCATCTCCATGTCGGTTTTGTTGGTATCGATGGGATTTAGCGGCCATTTCAGTTCGCAGATGTTTGTGGCGGTGGTGGCCGCCATGCTGGGAACCACCAATGCGGCGAGTGGGCTGCTGCTGCGCTGGAAGGCGCAGATAGCATGTGCTGTAATCTGGTGGGCGGCGACGGTGGCGGCGTGTTTTTCTACCGCCGATCAAAGCACGGTGGTCTTTGTTGTAGCCATCTTCTTCTGCCAGATTGTCTTTGGCGGCATCGCCATGAGCCGCGAGGCGCAGGCGCGGCGTCAGGGGGCGATCCATGCCTGAGCTGCCGGATTTGAATCCAGTGATTCACGGCAAGCTGCGCCTGGCGCTGCTCAGCTTGCTCTCTGGAGTGGAGGAAGCTGACTTCACCTGGCTGCGCCAGAAGACCGGCTCAACCGACGGCAACCTGGGGGCGCAGTTGCTCAAGCTGGAAGAGGCCGGCTATCTGGCGGTGGAGAAGAAATTTGTGCAGCGCAAGCCGCAGAGTCTCTATCGCATGACCGAAAGCGGCCGCAATGCGTTGACAGAGTACGTGCAGGCGCTGAAAGTCTTGCTGGGCGGGGCCCTCGGCGCGGAGTGATGCAGTTCGATGAACGTGTAATTTTATCGTCTTCCAGGTCCCAAAAGCGGGACCTGGGGCACCCACTCACTAACTCCGCCAACTCCGCTAACACAACTAACTCCGCTCGCTCCGCTCCATCTCCCCGCGCACCCTCTTCATGATCCCCAGGTAGTAAGCCAGATTGTGGATCGAGTTGAGGGTGGCGCTGAGGGGCTCGCCGGAGTGCATCAGGTGGCGCAGGTAGGCGCGGGTGTAGCGGCGGCAGACCATGCAATCGCAGAGCGGATCGAGCGGGCCCTGATCCTCTGCGTATTTTTTGCCCTTGATGTTGATGCGGCCCTCGCTGGTGAAGAGCAGGCCGTGGCGAGCGGCGCGGGTGGGCAGCACGCAGTCCATCATGTCCACACCCAGCTTGGCGTATTGTTCGATCTCGTCGGGGTAGCCGACGCCCATCACGTAGCGGGGCTTGTCGGCGGGCAGCAGGGGCAGAACCTCCTGGATCATGTCCAGGGTCAGGTTGCGCGGTTCGCCGACGCTGAGGCCGCCAATGGCGTAGCCGTCGAAGTCCATCTCGACCAGACGCTCGGCGCTCTCCTTGCGCAGGTCGGTGTACATGCCGCCCTGAACGATGCCAAAGAGCGACTGGCGCTTGCCGCCTAGTTCCTCATGCCAGGGAACCTCGTGGCAGTGGGCGCTGAAGTGCTCCAAGGAGCGGCGGGCCCAGGCCAGAGTGAGGCGCAGGCTATCTTCGGCGCGCTTGCGCTCGGCGGGGTACTCGGTGCACTCATCGAAGGCCATCATGATGTCGGCGCCCAGAGCGATCTGCACGTTCATGGAGTGCTCGGGGCTGAAGAAATGGCTCGACCCGTCCAGATGGGAGCGGAAGCGGACGCCGTCGTCGGTCACCTTGCGCAGCGCGGAAAGCGAAAAGACCTGAAAGCCGCCCGAGTCGGTCAGCATGGCGCGTGGCCAGCTGATGAACTTGTGCAGTCCGCCCATCTTGCGGATCGACTCGTGGCCGGGGCGCAGGTAGAGGTGGTAGGTGTTGCCCAGAATGATCTCGGCGTCCAGCTCTTCGAGCACATTTTGGGGAACGGCCTTGACGGTTCCCAGGGTGCCAACGGGCATGAAGACCGGCGTCTGCACGGTCTGATGGGGCAGCGTCAGGACGCCTCGGCGTCCACCGCCGACTTGATGGAGGGTTTGAAATTGTAGCGACACTTTGCTGATTTTAGAGCATCTTCCCGAAACAGGGTGCGTCTCTTCGAAAGACCCCATGAATCCGATATTTTTAACGGCATTTGCCCCAAACCTCGCAACGGAACTGCTCAACGGCAAGCGCATCGTTCGGGGAGTTGTCGAGTAGCTTCTTGAACAACTCAGCCACCGTTTTGCCGCTGCGCGGATCGAGTGCCTGCGGCGCAATCTCCGCCAGCGGAACCAGCACAAAGGCCCGCTCGGCCAAACGGGGATGGGGAAGTTGCAACTCCGGCTCGTTGAGAATTTTTTCTTCGCACAACAGCAGGTCGAGGTCCAGCGTGCGCGGACCGTTGGTAATTCCCGCCGAGCGGTCGCGGCCAAATTCTGCTTCGAGATCCAGCATCTGTCGCAGCAGATCCAGCGGCTCCAGTTCCGTTTGCAGTTCCACCACGGCATTCACGAAACGAGGTTGGTCGGCCAGACCCACCGGCTCAGTGCTGTAGAGCGAGGAGCGGCTCGCGATCCGGCCCAGCGACTCCAGCCGTTGGGCGGCGGCGGCCAAGGTCGCTTCCGGCTCTCCGGCCCAACTGGGCAGGTTGCCTCCCAGGGCGATGTAGGTGGTGTGCATTCTTTTAGGGTAGCGCTCACACCTGCAATTGGCTGGGGTGGATTGGCTGAATGTTCGCGAAGCGCAAAAAGTCCCCGTCATTCAATGTAAGGATGCGCGAGATGCCATAGGCCTGCATGAGGGCGGCGAGCCGGGCATCATGGACCTGAACCCCGCGAACATTCTGTGTGACTACGAGGTTGCGCCAAATTGCATACACCTGTTCGGTGTCTGGTAGGAAGGTCATGGTGCGTTCGATATATTCGACACGCAAGGACGTCTCCGCAATAGAGAGGCCAAAACCATTCCGATTCACGGGTCTTGTACATACGTTCCAGAACTCGGCAATGTTCTGCAGCGAGAAGCAAGGCGAAATACTCTGGTCGTCCAGCGCTTGAAGAGATAATTGAACAAGATGATGCAGGGGGTCGTTCTGCCGGGCTATCCGTAAAAGGATGTTGGTATCGATCAAACACTTTAGCGCGAACACCATTAGTCACGGTCCTGATAGAAACTCTCTCGCGTGAACGCCTCATCAGGCAATTGAGGTATATTCCCCGAATTTGCGGACATTGCGGCAATGAATTCCGTCATTGTCATCCGGGGGCGGGCTGGTTGAGGGAGCAGTGGCGCAAAACGCACCGCATCATCGATCACACTCTGCCCATAGCTCTGCGGCTCCAGACCGCGAGCCTGAACGAGTGCGGCAAGTTCGTCGGGAATCGTAATCGTGATCTGCATGCAGAGAGCGTAGCAGGACTGTGGAAATTATTCCATGGGAATTGCGGCGTTCAGCAAGCAGGAGAGAAAGCCGCATAGTCGAAGGGGCAGCGGGTCGCCCCTTTCTGTTAGCATCCCTTTTTGGAGAACTTTCTATGGACGCTTTGACTGGTGCCGGCCTCGGGGCTCGGCGCAATGAAGACATCGCTCTGGACTTGCTGAAATTTGTGTCGGTTACGGCGGGCGTAGGCCGTCCGGCGGCGCCTTCAACCGGCTTTAGCGGCTCGGTCGCACCCAAGCCGGAGGAACACGTTACCCAACTGCTCGAACTCTATAGCCGCTGCCTCAAGGCTGTGGAAGGCAAAGTTACGGAGTAATCCGAACGCGCATTTTGCCGGGCGTTGGCACTGGCCAATTTCCGGCATTGCGTTCTGATTCTGGATTCGCAAAGGGGAAGTACGATTACAAATCAATCGATTGTCCGTGTTGCCGTGGCAGGGGCCGGATCGTTTGGCCGCAACCACCTGCGCGTCTATCGCGAACTGGAGACGGCGGGCCAAGGCGTAGCGTTGGTGGCGGCTATTGAGCCCAACTCCGAGCGCGCAGCCGAAACCGCGGCCAGGTACGCGATCCCGGTCTTTGCCTCTGCGCAGGAACTGCTGGACTCCGGCCTGGCTGTCGATGCGGCTACGGTGGCCGTGCCGACGGTCTATCATCACGCCGCGGCTTCGGTGCTGCTCGACGGTGGTTTGGACCTTTTGGTCGAGAAGCCGCTGGCCGCCACGCTGGCCGAGGCCGACGAGTTGCTGGCGCTGGCCGAGAAGAAGCAGCGCATCCTGCAGCCGGGCCACCTGGAGCGTTTCAATCCCGCCGTGCTGGCGGTTGAGCCGCGCCTGATACGGCCTATGTTCTTCGAGTCCCACCGGCTCTCCATCTTCACGCCCCGCGCTCTGGATGTGGATGTGGTGCTGGACCTGATGATCCACGATCTGGACATCGTGCTGACCTTTGCCAACTCGCCGGTGCGCGAGGTGCGGGCAGTGGGACTGCCGATTCTTTCGCCCAAGGTGGATATCGCCAACGTACGCGTGGAGTTCGAGTCGGGCTGCGTGGCCAACTTCACTGCTTCGCGGGTCTCGACGGAGCGCGTCCGCAAGCTGCGCTTCTTTGAGCCTCGCCAGTACGTCTCCATCGACTACGCTCGTCAGGATCTTTTAGTCATTCGCATGGACACCTGCGATGCGGCAGACCGCGGCACCTGCGGTGCGGCAGACGGTGCCTCCGGCGCCATGTCGACTGCGCTGGCGGGAATTCTTGCACAACTGCCGCCGGAGTTGGCGGCGAAGGCAGCCGCTGCGCTCTCTTCGGGCAAGGTCGATCCGGCGTTGCTGGGGCAACTGGCCGCAACCGGCAAGATTGATCCCGCTTTGCTGGCGATGGCTGGTTCTCTGATGAAGTCTAAGGAAGCCACGCCTGAGCAAGCAGGCCCTGCCCCGGGACTTTCCTTCGTCAAGCCGGAAGTGACGCCGGGTGAGCCGCTGAAGCTGGAACTGCTCTCCTTCCTGGATGCTGTACGGACCCGCCGCGCTCCTCGGGTCACAGCTCGCCAGGGACGCAATGCGCTGGCTCTGGCATTGGAGATTCAAGCCACCATGGCTGCGCACGCGCAACACGCCGGGCTGGGGGATTTCTTTGCACCGGGCGTACTGGCAGGATGAGCGGTCCTTTTTAGGTTGCAGGCGTAACAAAAACGCTGTCATCCTTCGCAGTCGAAAGACCTGCTTTTTGTTCAGGATATAAAAATGCAGATCCTTCGCTACGCTCAGGATAACTTATTCCTGACAACACTGATGAAGCACAAAAACCTTCCGGCCAGCCAGTCCTCTTTGTTGCGAGAGAACTGCCTGACCGGAAGGTTTTTTCTAGCTTTATTACTTGGACGGGGGAGCAGCTGGAGCTGAGGGAGCCGCTGGCGCTGCCGGTGCGGGCGCAGCAGCCGGAGTTGCCGGAGCAGCGGGCTTGGCAGGCGCAGCCGGCGCATCCGGTTTTGCCGGAGCAGCCGTCGGTGTTGTCGCCATCGCAGGATGGCCGGCAGGCATACCGCTCATGGCAGGATGACCCGCCGGCATTCCGCCGGGCATTGCGCTACCCATTCCGGGGTGACCGGCGGGCATCTGCAGGTCGGTCACGTCCAGCAGTTCGATGTCAAAGATCAGATCCGTTGCCGGGGGAATGCCGGGGTGGGCGGGATCGTTGGAGGGACGGCCATCGGGGCCGTAAGCCAACTGGTAGGGGATGAAGAGACGGCGTTTGCCGCCCACACGCATACCAATCACGCCCTGGTCCCATCCCGGAATCAGACGGCCATAGCCCTGGGGAAAGCTGAAGGGCTGGGCATCGCCCATCTTCGGCTTGCCGTCGGCATCGAGAACCGGCTTGTGGTCCTTGTCCATCACCGGGGTGCGGTGGTCATAGGAGGAGTCGAACTTGACGCCATCGCTGGCTCTCCAGCCGGTGTAGTGAACCTTGTACATCTTCTTGGACTCGGCCACCGGGCCGTCGCCAATCTTGATGTCCTGGTAGCGCAGGGCCACGGCAAAGGCGGTCTTGGTCGCGACGGAAGCGGGAACCGGGGGGACACCGGGAGGCAGCTTGCTGGCTGCCGTGTGGAGCGCTGGCCTGGTTGCCGTGGTTCCGGTCTTGGCGGCTGTCGTTGCCGGCTTGTCAGCAGTAGCCGTCTTGGCGGTTGCTGGCTTGGCTGTGGTGGTTGCCGTCTTGGCCGGAGTGGTTGCCGGGGTAGTCGTGGTTTGAGCGCCCGCGACAAGCGTGCTTGCCGCCAACATCAGAATCAAAGAGATCTGTTTCATTGCAGTCCTGTACTCCTGCTTGCTTCTGACGGGAAGTTTAACAGGCGGCCCTCAACTACGTCAGCATTGCTGCCAGCAACGCCGTTCGGGGCGCCAGATGCTCCAGCACGATGGACTCATGGCCTGCATGTGCGCCCTCGCCCACCGCGCCCATGCCGTCCAGGGTCGGAATCCCCATCGCCGCGGTAAAGTTGCCGTCGGATGCGCCGCCTGAAGCGGCTTCGTCCAGAGCAATTCCCAACTCGCCCGCCAGAGCCTGCGCCCGGCGCAACAGCTTGACAGTTCCCTTGCTCCGCTCCATCGGCGGACGGTTGATAGAGCCGCTCACCGCCAGCGTGCAGCGCTTGTCCACCGGCTTGAGGCGGGCAAATTTGCGCTCGATGCGCGGCCCATCCGCCTTGTTCATGATGCGCACATCGACCTCGGCCCAGGCCTGGGCGGCGACCACGTTGACCTTGGAGCCTCCGCCCACCACTCCAGGATTCACCGTAAGGCCGCGCTCCAGGTCGGTCCATCCGCTCACCGTCTCGATGACGTGGGCCAGTTCGCGAATGGCGCTGGCTCCTTTGCCGAAATCCACACCGGAGTGCGCAGCCAGTCCCTGTACTTCAATGTGAAAGACCCCGTTGCCCTTGCGCGCCGTCTTGTAGGCCAGTCCCTGCGCCGACTCCAGCACGTAGACGGCCTCGCAATCGGCAGCCAGCCGCTCGGTGACGGGGCGCGAGATGGGGCTGCCCACCTCTTCCTCGCTGTTCAGCAACAGCACCACCTCGCGCTGCAAAAGACCGGCCTCCGACAGGATCTCCAGTGCGGTCAGGGCCATCGCCACGCCGGCCTTCATGTCCAGGGTGCCCGGACCCCAGAGGCGTCCTCCGCCCACCTTGCATGGCATGGTTGCGAGCGTCCCCAGCGGCCAGACCGTGTCCAGATGGCCCAGCAACATGATTCTTCCTTGAGCTTTATCTTTGGATCCGAAGCGAGCCTCCAGCAGGTCGCCGTAGTTCTTTTGCCGGTGCAGTCTTACCCGTCCACCCAGCGCTTTGACTTGCTCAGCGGCCAGCGCCATGCATGCGTCCACGGCGGCCTTTTCGTCTGTCGGCGACTCACAGAGCACCAGCTTTTTGGTCAGGGCGAGCAGCGCGGCTTGCTTGCGGTGTGCAGCGACTAAAAGGCCGTGCATGGGGATCTCTGTCGTCATTTTTCGACCTTTCCGGGCCATTTTTTCAAGTAACTATAATGAGTCTGGGACACAATTTGATTTTAAAGGCGAAAGAGTGCATTTTTTCTCGGCAGCGCAGTGCGTGGGGTATTTGGCTTTCGTTCTGGGCGTGACGGCTTTTTCGCAAAAAAGCGACCGCAAGCTGAAGGCTCTGAATGCGGCTGAATGCCTGGTCTACGCCGTTCATTTTGTCCTGCTGGGCAATCTGCCCGCCGCCTCCAGTTCGTCGATCTCCGGCATTCGCTCGTTTCTGGCTCTCAGGTTTCGTTCCCGGATTCTGGTCGTAGCGATCATTGTCGCCAATCTGATTCTTGGCTTTATTTTTGTGAAGCATATGGCGGGTTGGCTCCCGGTGGCCGCATCGTGCCTAGCGACTATCGCCTTTCTGCTGATGCGCGGCGTCCGCATGCGTTTGGTTCTGCTGGTGACCACCTTTCTTTGGCTGGCCAACAACATCCTCTGCGGCTCGATTGGGGGTACGCTGCTGGAATCGGTGATCGCCACCATGAATGTCATCACCATGGCCAAACTGCTGCGCGCCCGCTCTCAGGGGCAAAAAACAGGTAATCCTCCTACCCGCAAGCTGGGGTAGATCGATTTTCCTTTGTTTTGTGCAGCGCGATTCTGGCTTCGCCATCTGTCGTTGACTCCTTGTAAATGCTGTCGAAGTGGCCTATTTCGAGCATAGTGTTGTAAAAATGCCACAAGACGCATCTCCTCCACTCCGTCTAATCTTACGATTGCATCAGGTTACACACCTGAGGAGAAGATTTGGCTCAGCTCGCTCACCTGGAACAGACCATCGCCGCCCCGCTGGAGTTCTCTGGCGTAGGGTTGCACTCCGGCGCTCCGGTGACCATGCGTCTGCTGCCCGCTCCCGGCGGCTCGGGAATCGTCTTTCGCCGCACCGATCTGGACAACTTCGAGATTCCCGCCACCGGTCGCAATGTGGCCAAGGTCAGCTACGCCACCAGCCTGATGCGTCAGGGCGTCTTGATCTCCACCACCGAGCACCTGCTCTCAGCGCTGGTCGGCATGGGCGTGGACAACGTCATCGTCGAGCTGGACAACCTGGAACTGCCTATCCTGGACGGTAGCGCTCTGCCTTATGTGCAGGCCTTTCTCAGCGTGGGTATCCGTACTCAGCGACGGCGGCGCGAGACCATCCGCGTGCTGCGCGCCATCGAGGTGCGCGAGGGCGACAAGTTCATCGGCGTCTATCCCGGCTCCGGCTACAGCATCGAGTACAAGATCAACTTTCCCGCGCCCATCGGCCATCAGAGCACTCGTGTGGATCTGGCTGCCGAGACCTATGGCATGGAGATTGCCCCAGCCCGAACCTTCGGCTACAAGGCCGACGAACAGCGGCTGCGCGATATGGGGCTGATCCGCGGTGCTGGCCCGGAGAGCGCCATCATCCTCACTCCCCAGGGGCCGGAGAATGGCCCACTGCGCTTTCATGACGAGTATGTGCGCCACAAGGTACTGGACCTGATCGGCGATCTGGCTCTGGTGGGCCGCCGCATCGAGGGCCATGTCGTTGCCGAGCGCGCCGGCCACGCCATGCACACCGCGCTGGTCTCCCGCCTGCTCAAGGACCGCTCGGCCTGGGAACTGGCTCACGTGACCGTTGCCAAAGAAGTGGAGGAAGATTCACTTCCTGACGACCTGCTTGCCACTCCCGCCCTGGTTGGCGCGTGATTTTTACTTCGTTCGAATAGTTTTTCTGAGACACAATCTACGCAAACACAATGCACATCGGCGTGGGCGCGGCGAAGCTCTTGCCTTCCGCGGCCAGCGCTCCCGTCTGCGGGTTGCGGGCAAAGACGCTGATCAGGCTGGAGTCCTGATTGGCCACCAGCATCCAGCGTTCGGTGGGGTCGAGGGTGAAGTTACGCGGCGTCTTGCCGCCGCAGGAAGTGCGCCCAATCGGGGTGAGCGCCCCAGTCTCGTAGGCGGCATGAAAGCTGTAGAGGAAATCATTGTCGCGATTGGCAAAGTAAACCGAGCGGCCATCGCGGCTGATCACCGTGTCGCAGGCCCGGGTGGGACCCTGGTAGCCCTTGGGCAACAGTTCGATGCGCGTTACCAGAGAAAGTCCGCCGTCCGCGGGACTCCAGCTGAGCAGGTCTACGGTGGAATCCAGTTCGTTGACCGAATAAGCGGTGTGGCCGTTGGGATGGAAGTGCAGGGTGCGCGGACCAGCGCCGGGCCTGGCGCGATATTCGCCGGTTGGGCTTAGTTCAGCAGTTGCGGCATTCAGCCGGAAGATGTGAATGCAGTCGCTGCCCAGATCGTTGATATAGGCAAAGCTGTTGTCGGGCGAGAAGCTGACGAAGTGGGCGTGAGCGCTCTGTTGGCGGTCGGAGCGGGGTCCGTGGCCAGTGAAGTGCTCGATAGAGACAGCGGGGCTGAGCTGGCCGTCGGTAATGCGAAAGCTGGCCGCTCCGCCGCCGCCGTAATCGGCCGAGATCAGCACCTTGCCGCTGTGGTCCAGACCGACATGGCAGGTGCCCACGCTGGCCGAGTTTTGCGCCGAGAGCGGCTGGAGTGCGCCCTGTTCCACGCGAAAGCTGCTCACCTCGCCGGTCGGCTTGCCTTGAAAGGAATCCACCTCAGTTGCGACGTAAAGATAGGCGTGGCCGGGTGAAAGCGTGATCCAGGTGGCATTGGGCAGCGCGGCGGCGACGCCGGCGGGGGTAAGCTCACCGTTCTTCCAGTCGTAAGCCAGGATTCCCTGCGCGGTTCCGGAGCCGACAAAGACTCGTTGTGCTGGCATGGATGCGGCAAACAGCCGGGGCGAAGCTGCTGCGGCCAGAGCGGAAACGGAAGCAGTGCAGAGAAAGGAGCGGCGCGAGAGGTTTTTCATGACGGGTTTGATTGTCGCCGATCGTGTGGAGGGCACGCCAGTAAAGAAACAGAGTACGATCTTATCCACGGAACTCCGTAGTTTGCTACACAGCGAATTGTCATCCGGAGCAAGCAGGGCGCGTTTCGCGCGACCTGCACAGTCGAAGGACCTGCTTTTCCGTTCAACCGCATCATTGTGAATTGTTAGAGACCAAGCCACAAATTCTTCAACTTACTCGGCTAATCCCATGCAGAATTCATCTTACCAAGCACAAAAAGCACAAACGCAGGTCCTTCGACTCCGCTTCGACTCCGCTTCGCTGCGCTCAGCGATGACAATTCTTTGATTTTTGAATGAAAGTGTGGAGCCGAAATCAGATCGTTGCAGGAAGGCGCCCTATGTCGCACTTTATAAGTTTCGTACGCATTCCGGCGCTGGCCATTCGCCAGCATCTGCGCCCGCTGTCACCGCTCGGCGTTCTTGGAGAAGATCAGATGCGGATGCGCGTCTTGCCCAACGATATCGACATCAACTTCCACCTCAACAACGCCCGCTATCTCAGCCTGATGGACTACGCCCGCACCCACCTGCTGGCCCGCACCAGGCTGCTGGAGCACATCATCCGCGCGCGCTGGCAGCCGCTGGTGGGCGCGGTGTGGATCACCTATCGCCGCTCCTTGCCCCTCTTTGCGCCCTTCACCCTCACTTCGCGGATGGTCTGCTGGGATGATCGCTGGTTTTACATCGAGCAGACCTTCACCGGCAGCAAGGGGATGGCGGCCGTGGGCTGGGTCAAGGGCGTGCTGCGTGATGGCCACGGCACCGTCGACCCCCAATCGGTGATCGACGGCGTTGCTCCCGGGGTGCTCAGCCCGCCCATGCCCGAAGCCATTGCGGATTGGAACAACCTGACCCGCGAAAAACTCTCCTCCAACTAATCATCTATTCAGCGAGAAGATCACATTCACCGTGGTCTCCACCTCCACCGGTTCGCCGTTGAGCTCAAAAGGACGGTAGCGCCAGGTCTTCACCGCGTCCAGCGCAGCCTGACGCAGCATCGCCGGACCACTGGCCACGTGCAGATTTTCGATGGTGCCAGCGGCAGAGATGGAGGCTTGTAAAACCACTGTTCCCTCGACATGCGCCGCAGTGGCGATCGGAGGATAAGCCGGAATCGTCTTGCGCACCAACATGCTGGCGATGACTCCCGACGAGACCCTTACCGGTGCCTTAACCTCCTGATGGACTCTGGGCCCTACGCTGCCGTGAAAGGGGCTGTCGTTGCTGCCCGAGCCACTGCCAATGCCTGAATCAAGTCGGATTGAGTCGCCCGGAGGCAACTCTTCCCCTCCTTTGTATTCGGCGATGGTCGGTGGAATTTTCCGCGGCGCAAGAATCTGCCCGTTATTCATCTCCGACTGTCCGTGGAAGGGTTTGGGGTCCATCTTGACTGGCATGGGCGGAGGGGGTGGCGGCGAGGGTACTTCGACGAGAAAGGGCTGTGATGGTCGCGGCAGCGCTTCGGGATAGATCAGCGGAATCAGTATCATCGCCAGCAGCAGCGATCCGTTCAAGAGAAATGCCGCCAACATCCAACCGCGGCTGTGTGTGTGAATCTTACCTGCGGATTCAAAGATGGAGTCTTCAAACATGGCCTGCCTCCCGGAAAGTGATCCGCGGCGCGCTCCGGGAGTTATGCAGAAGTTATGCCAGGGCGCGAGGGAGCGTGGCCGCCATCCGCGCATGAAAGGCGCCGATGGCGGGGCTCAAGGTACCGCGCCGCTCCAGCCATAACTACGACTTGCTGGAGCTGATAGCTCTCTGTTGATCCCGATCCGTACCACTGTGATTAGATAGACACCACGCAGCGGAAAACTGTTCCCGCGTTGCAATGAGTTGGTGTGTATGTTGCTTCCCGGTCCCAGTATCGAGACCGGGGGCACCGGGCCAGGCTGGGTGAAGCTGAATAGCTGCGCTGGCGTGGGAGATATTCCCTCCATGGAACTTGGAAAGCCAATGACTGATGGAGTGTGTTGCGTGTGGCAGTTGATTGGCGTAGTCTGATGGGCACTCGACAAACGATACAGTTTTAGCTCCTGAAGCGGTCTCCTCTACTTATTCGTTGCGAGATGGATACGGTACGATGATGCGTTTGCTGCGGTGCCGCATACTGATCACTATGGCTGCCATGGTCCTGATCGGGACTTTAGGCATGGTTGCGGGCTGCCTGTTGGGCTTGGCGATCACTCTGCGAGTGGCGGAAGTCAATCTTGGCAAAAGCGCCACAATTGCGCTGGCCGAGGCCGATGCCTCTTCCGCTGAGGCTCGAACTCTGCTGAACACGATGAACGCCCTGCAGAACTCGTATTGCTCGGATGCAGACATTGCCGTGATGCGCAGCCTGGTTTTGGGTGCGGAGTTTCTCAAAGCAGCTGGACACATGCACGACGGCAAGATCGATTGCTCGTCCACGCTGGGCCGGCTGGATCAGCCCTTGCAACTTGCACCTCCCGACTTTGTGCAAAGTGACGGCACCATCGTCTACAAGAACTTCGCCAACCTGCGTATTGGCGGTGTTTCGGTATACGGTCTGCTGGAAGGCAACTCCTACGTCATTTTCTCGCCCTTCCTGGCAAATCGCCGCTCTCACTTTTCGATTGTCTCCATCGACGATCCCAACTGGCAGGCAGGACTGGAGCCGGGACTCAGCCAGGTTACCAACAAGGCGCTCTTTACCCGCGACGGCAAGGGGCTGTTGGGCGAAACCCTCTACGCTACCCGCTGCTCGCCGCGATACTTCAACTGCGTTACCCACTCCATCACCATCCCCGAAGCCATCGACGGCAACCGGGTGCAGATACGCGGCTACATGATACTGGGCGGCCTGTTGGGCTTGCTGGTGGCCTTGGCCTATCGCCATAGCCGCGGCATGGAGCAGCAGTTGCGCCGCGCCATTCGTCTGGATCACCTGCGGGTGGTCTATCAGCCAGTGGTGGAGTTAAATACCGGGCGCATCATTGGCGCCGAGGCGCTGGCCCGATGGACCGACGAGGACGGGCTGGTCATCGGGCCGGATGTCTTTGTCAAAATCGCCGAAGAGCATGGCTTTGTCGGTGAGCTGACTACGCTGGTTCTGCGCCACACGGTGCGCGACTTTGCCAAGACCTTTCGAGCCAATCCCGATTTTCGCGTCAATGTGAATGTCACTGCGACCGACCTGAGCAATCCAGCATTTCCGCCGATGTTGGAGAAGATGTTGCAACGCGCTGGCGTCCAGCCCTGCCAGATCGGCATCGAGATTACCGAAAGCTCCAGTGCTCGCCAGCAGACCTCGGTTGAAGCTATCGTCCTGTTGCGGCGGCGCGGACACAAGATCTATATCGACGACTTTGGCACCGGGTACTCCAGCCTCTCTTATTTGCATGATCTGTCCATTGACTCCATCAAGGTCGACAAGGCCTTTACGCAGGCTATTGGAACCGAGGCGGTCACCGTCGGCATTTTGCCGCAGATTCTGGCCATGGCCGACGCGCTCAACCTGCAAGTGGTGGTCGAGGGCGTGGAGACCGCGCAGCAGGTTGCCTTCTTTACTTCGGAACATCGATCCGTTCAGGCGCAGGGCTGGTATTTCGGCTATCCCTTCCCGGCCGAGGAGTTCCATCGCATTTTGAAAGAAGACGCCAAAAAAGCAGAAGAGGCCGACTGCCTGGTATAGCTTAAAATCTCTTCGTCCGCGATTCCGCTGCTGCTCTACACCTTGTAGGGCAGTTTTAGAACTACGGTAACCCTGCGGGTGCAACGCCCGCGGATTGGAGGAGTCCATGAATACCCATCCTTACCTACGCGCCTTTGTGGCGGGAATTTTTGTACCTGTATTGGTGCTGCCATTGATATTGACCTTCTTTATCGTGGTGCGCATCGTGCTCGCCGTGCCGGTGCCGATTGAACAGGGAATGATCTTTCCCATGGCGGTAGTACCGTCACTCTTTGGTCTGTGGAATATGCTCTGGCTGGCGACTCATCAGCGCACCGGACTTCCCATTGGCCTGCATGGAGCGATCTTGCCCTTCCTGCTGCTGCCTGCAGGCGCTACCACCGCGATCTGCCTGGGTGTGTTGGTGCTCGGCACGCACAGCGCTACCTGGTTTGCCGCCTGCACTGTTCCCTATGCGTTGATCATTCCCTGCTTTTTGGCTGGAGTGGCTGGCTACTACCTGGTGTGGAAGTACATTGTCGGCTTTGTGAACCGGGTGCTGGGGATTGCTTAATTTTATTCAGACGTTACCAGCCAGGGATGAGCCAAAAGTTTATTCAAAAAAGAAACTGTCCTCCTGAGCGCAGCGAAGGATCTGCATTTTTCTAAGCTGAACAAAACGCAGGTCCTTCGACTCCGCAGGTCGCATAAAGCGCGCCCTGCTCCACTCAGGATGACAGTTTATTTTGAATGAGAATTTCGGAGATAAAACGCCACAGCGGAAGCAGATAACCTCGTCTATACCGCGCAGACAGGCAGTTCCGGCGTAGCGGCGAGCAGTTGCCGGGTGTAGGCCTCTCGGGGGTTGGCGCAGAGCGCTTCTGCCTCGCCCACTTCAACCAGCCGGCCGCGCTCCATCACCGCAATGCGAGAGCAGAGATAGCGCACCAGCGGCATGGAGTGGGAGATGAACAGATAGGTCAGCCCATGATCGCGCTGCAACTGGCGCAGCAGGTTGACGATCTGCGCTCCCACGCTGACGTCGAGGGCCGAAACCGGCTCATCCAGAATCAGCAGCCGGGGGCGCAGCGCCAGGGCGCGGGCGATGTTGATGCGCTGCCGCTGTCCGCCACTGAACTCATGGGGATGGCGATCGAGCGCGGACTCGTCCAGACCGACCTGACGCAGCAGTTCGATGGCTTTGAGGCGCAACTCTGTTCGTCCCAACTTCTTATGATCGCCGTTCGTTTCGCGAGATTCAGGGTGAATAAGCCAGGGTTCGGTGACGATCTCCAGCACCTTCATGCGCGGGTTGAGGGCGGCGAAGGGGTCTTGAAAGACGGGCTGCATCTGGCGGCGCAAGCGGCGCATGTCAGCGGAGGAGGCGGTCGCGACATCGACGCCGTCGACCAGCACACGGCCACTGCTGGGCTTGACCAGCCCCAGAATCATGCGGGCTACAGTGGTCTTGCCCGAGCCGGATTCGCCTACCAGCCCCAGCGTTTCGCCGGCTGCAAGGTTTAGCGAGACGTTGTCCACCACCGTCTGCTCGACGGTGCGCAGTCCCACGCGCCGGGGATAGCTCTTCGATACCGCATCGACCTCAACCAACGCCATGCATCCATGCTATATCCGACTGCGCCTTATTTCGCTGCCGGGGTTAGCTTCAGGGCGTATGCGTACTTGCAAGTTGCATCGGTGGGCAGAGTGATTTGCAGGGCGTCGGCGGTCTGCGTCCAGGAGACTTTGCCGCTCGATGAGCCCAGCAACTCAACCGACGAGACAGGGAGCGAAGCTCCTTCATGGGCCCAGCCCAGGGAGTGGATGGTGGCTTTACCCTCCCTGGGACAGGTCATGCCGATGGCGAAGACATTTTTACCCTTGGCGGTGAAGCGGAAGTCCTCGGCGGTGTAAGGCTTGTTGTCGGTGTCGTGAAAGGCTCCGGCCTGGATCTGCGTTGGTCCTTCGCCGAAGGTGACCCAGGGGGTGGTGGCGTAGATCGCCTCGCCGTTTACCTTCAGCCAGGCCCCAATCTCGCGCAGCCTCTGCTGTGCTTCTTCGGGGATGGTGCCGTCAGCGCGGGGGCCGACGTTGAGCAGAAGGTTGCCGTTCTTGCTGACGATGTCCACCAGTTGCTGCACAATGAACTCGGGTGATTTGAAGGTGTCGTGCTCAATGTAGCCCCAACCGGTGTTGTTCAGCGTAGTGTCGGTCTGCCAGTGGTCGGGCATGATTCTGTCCTGCTGACCGCGCTCGAAGTCGCGCGCCCCGGTCTTCCAGTTCATGTCGTTGACCTTGATGTCGATGACGCCGGTGTAGCCGTGGGCATGGGCGAAGTTGTAATAGTAGGCGGCAAATTTGGTGATGCTGGGGCGGTAGTTGGGCTGACCGGCCCACCAGTCGAAATAGACCAGTTCGGGTTTGTACTTTTCCACCAGTTCGGTATCGCGGGCCAGCCAGTCGCGGGCAAATTCCGGACTGACGTAGGTCCAGTCGTCGATCAATGCCTGATCGCCTCCCGGTCCCAGGATCCATTCATGCGCCGGGCCATAAAGCGAGGCGAACCGGGGATCGTTGACGTCCGAGCGTATGGTGCGTCCTCCATCAAAGTAAAAATTGTGCTCGGCACGGTGCGAGCTGAGGCCGAAGTGCAGGCCGGCGGCGCGAATGGCCGTGGAAAGCTCGGCCAGCGTATCGCGGTTGGGGCCCATCTTGACCTCGGTCCAGTCGGAGAGCCCCGAGTCGTACATGGAGAAGCCGTCGTGGTGCTCGGCTACCGGAACCACATACTGCGCGCCCGCCTCCTTGAAGAGCGCGGCCCACGCGGCAGCGTCGAAGTGCTCGGCGCGGAAGAGGGGAATCAGATCCTTGTAACCCTTTTTGTCCTTTTCAGCGGGGTCTTTGGAGGCAAAGCGCGCCTGAAAGTCTTTGAATGCGCCCTCGCTGGGCCGGTACATGTTGCGCGGATACCACTCGTTCTCGGCGGCGGGCACGGCGTAGACGCCCCAGTGGATGAAGATGCCGAACTTGGCGTCCTTGTACCACTGCGGCTGCTGATACTTGATCAGCGTGGCCCAGTCGGCGCGATAGGGGCCGTCGTTCTCCTGTTTCTCTTCGATGGCCAGCAGACGGTTGCGCTCGGCGTCGTATTTGGAGACCGACAGCTGCCATTCGCGGTCGATCTGAGCGGCGGATTTGCTGTCGCGGGTGGGGGCCAGCGGGTCAGAAGTCTGGGCCAGCGCGAGCGGCGCAGCCAACAACATCGAGCAGAGCAGCAGAGGGGCGGAGGTCTTCATGTCGAGTGAATAGTAAACCGTTTAAGCTGACTTTCGCAAAGGTTTTTAGCGGGGACGGTTACTGCCCGGATTCGCTTAGCAGCGCACATCCTTCATGACAAGCACAATGATTTCTGGAACCAATCCCTCATTCCCGCCGTATGGTGAAGGGAAGAGGCGGTGCACATGAATTCAAAAGCAATCACTGTAGGGTTTGGCATGGCGCTGGCGGCTGGTTTGGTCGTTAGTCTGGCGGGTTGCCGGGTACAGGTGGACAAGGGCGCGAACGGCGAAGAGAAGAAGGTGCAGGTGGATACGCCCTTTGGTGGGGTGCATGTGAACACCGACCAGACCACGGCCTCCGATCTGGGATTGCCGGTCTATCCGGGCGCGCAACCGGCCAAGGATCACGACCAGCACAAGTCTGCCGATGTGCATGTGGGCTTTGGTGAGTGGGAACTGCGGGTCCGCGCTGTCTCCTATGAGACGCACGACACCCGGGACCAGGTGCTTGCCTTCTACAAGAAGGCGCTGACCCGCTATGGCGATGTGCTGACCTGCCAGAACAACTCCCCCGTTGGGATGCCGTCCACAACCAGCGAGGGACTGACCTGCTCCGATAACGAAAAGGGCGCCAAGGTGAAGATCGACGCCGGGGACTACGGCGTTCATGGCGGATTTGAGCTGAAGGCCGGCTCCAAGCGCCACCAGCATATTGTGGGCTTCGAGGATTCCACTCCTGGTGAGACTCACTTTGCCCTGGTGGCTCTGGACCTGCCGGTCATCGTGGACAAGGACAGCGGCAAGACCGACTAATCGTGCGGTCCCGGCGCAAAGTAGCCTTTGCGTGTCTGCACCTTGAGCCCGTCGCCACGGCACTCGACTGCCAGATGGCGGAAGGTGCCGTCGTGCTTGGTGTTGCTGGGGGAATAGCTGGCCACATATTGGGTACGCAGTTCGTCCTCGATTTGCTGGAAGGCGGCTTCGAGTTTTTTGCCGTTGTTGCCTACGTCAATCAGCCGTCCGCCGGTCTCTTCGGTCATCTTTTTCATCGCCGAAAAGCCCGAGTAGCCAAAGCCGCCATAAAAGCCGCGGTCGGCGATCAGGATGGTGTAGACGATCACATTGGATCTTTGCGCCGCGGCGATGGCGTCGCCAATCTTGACCCGGCTGCCCTCGTCCTCACCGTCGGTGAGCAGAATCATGGCCTTGCGCCCCGTCTCCTGGTTCATCTTCTGGTTGGAGGCAAGAAAGACAGCGTCATAAAGCAGGGTTCCTTTGGGAGTGCCCTGCACGGGTACAGTACCTCCACCCGCGCCGGGAATGCCCGCCGCGCCGTTGCCGCCGGCGGTGTTGATCTCCGCCTTGTTCATGGCGCGGGTCAGCAGGCGGGGGCTGTTGGTGTAGTCCTGCAACAGGTCCACGTCCACATCGAAGGAGAGCAAAAAGGCCTCATCCTTGGATCTCAGCACCCGAGAGAGGAACTGGCTGCCCACATCCTGCTCCAGTGGCAACACATTCTGCTGGCTGCCTGAGGTGTCGAGCAAAATGCCCAGTGTGAGTGGCTGATTGGTCTCGGCGACAAAGCTCTTCAGCGTTTGCGGCTGTTTGTCTTCGCTGACGGTGCAGTCGTCCTTGCTCAGGTGCGGCACCAGGGTACCGTCCTTGGCCTTGACGGTGAAGTAGACGTTGACCAGGTCCACGTTGAGGTGCAGCGTGGCTACCGGGGTCTCATCCTCGGGCATGGCGGGAGCGGTGCTGACCGGCGAGGCGTCGGGCGAGGGGGCAAGCTGAGCCCAGGCAGCCGGAATCGAGACCGGAAGGGCCAACAACATTGCGGCAATGGTTGATCGCAGGTTCATCTCTGGCCGGTTAGACGAAAATGGGACGGCAAGGAGAGCATAACAGCTTCTCATTTGACCGCAACCAGCAGCGCCGCCGCGCGTCTGATACTCTGACGAGTACGGTAGTGAGGGATCAGGGAACAGGGAACAGGGATCAGCCATTGTGAGTTGTGTGCAGCCTTCGTAACGCAAACATTCAATACTGATCCCTGTTCCCTGATCCCTGCTCCCTTGCATCAGGTTTCCGGAGGACGAAAAGCAGTGAGACTCAGTCTGGCAATAGCGGTAACGGCGGTTCTGAATATCAGCCTTTGTGCGTGTCCCGCGGCTCTGGCTCAACAGCAAGCAGCCGTGCCGGATGCGCCCGCGCCGCAAGCGCCTCCGCCATTGAGTGGAGTCAGCGGCCCCATCACCCCCGGCGTTGGCGCCGGAGAGCAGCCAACCCCGTCTTCGCCCTCCTCCTCGACATCGACCTCGGGGACGCAGGACCCTTCCAGCAGCGAGGCCCCGCTCAATACCCAGTCGCCCACCGCCAACGGCAAGGACGAGGTGCAGCCTACAGCGCCCGCCATGCCCGAAGCCGGTCAGGGCTTTGACCTGGTCGCCACCATCATGCGAATTAATGTGAACTTCGTCGAAGTTCCGGTCACGGTGAAAGATACCAAGGGCGCACTGGTCGCCGGACTCACCTGGCGCGACTTCAAGGTCTTCGAGAACAACGCCCGCGAACCGTTGAAGCTGTTCACGGTAGATCCCTTCCCGCTCTCCATTGCCTTTGTCGTCGATCAGAGTCTGACCTCGGACGTCATGGCCAAGGTGAACAACTCTCTGGACGCCATCCAGGGCGCTCTGACTCCCTACGACGAGTTGGCGGTCTTCTCTTATAGCAACGGCGCGCAGAACCGCTCCGGCGGCTTTACCGGAGCACAGAGCGCCCGCGTTCCCTTCGTCTTCTCCATGACCCGCTCGGCGGGCACCGAGATGCTGAACCCGGTCAACAGCGGCCCGATGGCTGGCTGCAATATTCACCAGAACGGAAACTGCGCCGATCCCAACCTGCAGCCCGGCAAGTCGGCCGGCGGCAGCGCCGGTTGGATCAGCATTCCCAAGGAGATTCACACCCTCAACGACGCCATTCTGGCCGCGGCCAAGGAACTCTCCACGCGTCCCAAGGGACGCCGCCGCATCATTTACGTGATCAGCGATGGCAAGGAAGCGGGCAGCAAGGCCAACTTCAAGGAAGTGTTGCGCTATCTGGAGACCAACGACATCTCGGTCTACGGCACTGCCGTTGGGACTTCCGCCACCTGGGGCGAGGGCTATCTGAGCCGCGTCCACCTGCCCTTGACCATGTATGACAACATCCTGACCAAGTACACGCTGGCCACCGGCGGCACGCTGGACTCAGAACGCGGCACCAATGGCATCGAAAAGAGCTACGCCAAGATCGCCGAAGAGGCCCGCACCCGCTACACCCTGGGCTACAACAGCCACGAGCCCTTCATCGACGGCAAGCGCCGCAAGATCGATGTGCGCGTGGACCGTCCCGGCCTGGAAGTCATCGCCAAGACCGGCTACTACCCCTCGGCGCAAGACAGCAAGTAACCCGCATTCGGATTCGGCAATAAGAAAGGCCTGTGCGCGATGCACAGGCCTTTCTTATTTGTTGTTCAAATCTTGATCCACTCAAAAACCGTCGTTATGAGCGGAGTCAGGCATGTTTTGTGTGCCCGACGCAGTTGAAGAACCTGCGTTTCACAGCGCACTCTTCAACAAACTTCCGCTAACAAAGCCCGCAAAAACTACTTGGGCTCGATGGGAGCCGAACTGGGCTGCGCGGGAGCCGCGTTCTGCTGGACAGACGGAGTCGGCTCAGAGACGCCCTTGATGCCTTCCTTGAAGCCCTTCAAGCCTTCGCCCAGGCCTTTGCCCAGTTCCGGTAGGCGCTTGGCGCCAAAAAGAAGAAAAGCCACGATGGCCAGCACAATCAGGTGCCACGGCTGAAGCATATCGCCCATTGTCATATCCTCCACGCGCTGCAACCTGCCCACGCGTTTACACAGGGATATTGTCGCACACTGTCAGTTGTTCCTGCTGCAAGGGCGCGCAGCGCTGTTTCGCCGGACGCGCAGTTCTCAGTTGATCTGCGCCGGTTTGCCCAGCCGTTCGATGATCTTGCTGGAAAAGGCGTGCAAGTCTTCTTCCTCTCCCATGGTCAGGCGGCGATGCACCTTCATCAGTGGAAAGATCCGCGAGCCGCGAATTTCGACGGCGGGAACAGCGATCAGGCTACCGGGGTAGGGGGTCATCTCCCAGTTGCCGGCATAGCGCCGACGCAGCACCTCGCCCAGATAGCTGCCCCACAGCCGCACCTCGAAGTCCAGATCCCGCTCCGGGCTCTCGCCGACCATCACCAGAACATCGTCGAGCACATCGACAGAATCGGAGGTGAAGTCCAGCCGCTGCTTGAACTCGGCTCGTGCCTGCACTGCCGCAGCCTGGGCGTAAGCCTCCATCATCGCTTCCAGGTCGGGGAACGAGGCACTCTCCAGCTTGTGACGCAACTTGTTCATTCCATAAAAGAGTACAGGAGACATGCGCATTTCTATAACAAATTCTGGAAACAGAAGCAGGTGGCTGGAAGCACAAAAAACCGCGCCATGGAGGCGCGGCTATTTGTCTAAAGAAGTCTGCTCAACTCGCCGGCGTCAGGTGTTTCGAGTTCTGGTAGGTATAGATGATGCGGTGCACCATGGTGATGGTGGAGAAGACGGCCAGTACCCACAGTGCCGGGGCCATCACTCCAAAATGGCTGAAGAGTGCGCCGATGATGATCAGCACAATGCGCTCCGGGCGTTCCATGAAGCCGACCTTGCACAGCGGGATCAGGGCCTCAGCGCGGGCGCGGGTATAGCTGACCATCAGCGAAGTGACCATGACAAAGGCCACCAGCACTACATAGCGGAAGCGGTTGATGCGACCGTAGTAGACCAGCAGGCCGAAGAAGAGCACTACATCCGAGTAGCGGTCGACCACCGAGTCAAAGAAGGAGCCGAAGACCGTGACCTGGTTGGTGCGGCGCGCCACGCGGCCATCCACCATATCGAAGAGTCCGGCGCCAAAGATCACCAAGCCCGCAAAAAAGAACATACGGTCGGCATTGGCGGCGTTGGCGTGGCCAAAGAGAAAGGCCGCGACAATGTTGATCACCAGACCAATGAAAGTAAGCACATTGGGTGAGATGCGAGTCAACGCCAGACCATGCACGATGCGATTGAGTAGCCAGCCGCAGGCGCGGCCAAAAGCGCTGGTCCAGGTCATTGCCATGATTCTTACTACTCCGCGCCGGCGGCTTTGGCGTCGGCTTCGTCGTGAATCGTATTCAGTTTAAGAACTTCCAGCTCGCGTTTGCCGTTGGGCGTCACAATGGTGGCCACATCGCCCACCCGTTTGCCTACCAAGCCACGCCCGATCGGCGAGGTCGTCGAAATCAACCCCTTGGTGACGTCGGACTCTTCGCTGGTCACCAGACGGTAGACGATCTCTTCGTCCTTGGTCGAGTCGTAGACCACCACGGTCGAGCCGAAGCCGGCCTTGTCGCGGGGAATGTTGGTCAGGTTAACCAATGACAGCTCCGCCATACGCTTCTTCAACTGACCCAGGCGGGCGTTGACAAAGGTCTGGCGTTGCTTGGCCATGTGATATTCAGCGTTTTCCGAGAGATCTCCCAAAGACACTGCCTTCTTGATCTCGGCAGGCAGTTCGTGGGCGAGTTCGTGCTCCAGGATCTGAATCTCTTCGAGAAGCTTTTTCTTAATATGCTCAGGCATTCAGTTTCCGTGGCGGAGAGCGCATCGCCCTGCCGCATGTGATGAACGTGCTAGACCTTTCATTATACGCGGGGGGAAGACAGAGAACAGAGATCAGAGACCAGAGCTCAGTTTTCAGTGCTCAGATCTCAGTTGTCCATCAAAAAACACACTCGATCAAGCAGGGTAGGTTGAAAGCGTATCCTGAACCCCAATTCCTGGTGGAAGGCAGCAAGAATAACTCCCCCTTGTCTGAATTGGCTGCTGACTACTACCCCCCAGCACGGGAATCGAAACAAGTAGCAGGAAGTTAACTGATCTCTGGTCTCTGATCTCTGTCTTCCATAAACGACCTCAAAATCAGCGTCGCCGCCACCTGGTCTACCAGTTTGTGGTGATCCTGGCGGGCGTGGCCGGCTTCATAGAGGATCTGGTGGGCCTCCTGGCTGGTCAGTCGCTCGTCCCACAGGTGGATGGGGAGCCCGGAGAGTGTCCCCAACTCAGCGGCAAACTCCTGAATCTTTGCGGCTTGCGGGCTGACCTCGCCGCTCATGTGCAGGGGATTGCCGACCACGATGCCCACCACGCCAAAGCGCCGGCAGAGCCGTGCCAGCGAGCGCAGGTCCTCGCGTACGTTGCGTTTGCGCTCCAAGGTCAGTACCGGCTGGGCGGTCAGTCCCAGTTCGTCGCTCACGGCCACACCGATGCGCTTGGAGCCGACGTCCAGTGCCAGATAGCGGGGATGAGAGGAGGGGGCCGGTGCGCTGCTCATGAATTCAAGCTTAATGGTTGCAACCCCGCTATAGAATTGGCATTACGCGATTCTATAGAGCGGTTCCAGAATCACCATGCCCAGGTTGGTTTTGTCGAAGGTCGTCACTCGCTTTTGCTCACGTCGACTTGAAGGGATAGGCCCAGGAAACATCAATTCTGGAACCGCTGTAGCCCGGTACAATCGGAAAGGCGAATCCTGGGTAGGGGGTTTCGCGTCCAACTATAGGGAAGGATCAACAGCATCCGCATGGTACGCCACGGAAGGTACAGCAGAAGGAAGAAGCGTTCCGGCGTGGCCACGGTTCTGCGTGTCCTCCTTTTTTTGATTTTGGCGGTAGCGGGTGGAGTGGCGTGGCTGCTTCTTACCCCTTTTGGACCAGATACAGAGACCTTTGTTGAACTGGCTCCGGGATCTACTACCCTGCACATGGGCGAAAGCCTGGAAGTGGCAGGGATCGTACGCAGCCGCTATGCCTTCGATCTGATGCGCTGGTGGAAGCGGGGCACGCTGCGGGCCGGCGAATATCGCTTTGACCATCCAGTCACGGTGGCTGAGGTCTATGCCCGCATCGCTCGCGGCGATGTTTACACGCGCACGGTGGTTATTCCCGAAGGCGCCAGCATCTTTGAGATTGCCGACCGGCTCCAACAGGCCGGATTGGGCACAAAACAGGATTTCCTCGATACCGCCAAGCGGCAGACTGCGCTGATCGCCGATCTGGACCCCGAGGCCACCAGTTTGGAAGGCTATTTGTTCCCCGACACCTACCACTTCGCGCGCAAAGCCACTCCCACGCAGATCTGCGCTGCGATGGTGCGCCGCTTCCGTGCGGTGACCGGACAACTGGGCCTGAAGCGCAATCTGCACCGCATTGTCACGTTGGCTTCGCTGGTGGAACGGGAGTCAGCCATTGACAGGGAACGGCCTCTGGTGGCCAGCGTCTTTGAAAACCGGCTGGCCAAGAAGATGCCGCTCATGACCGATCCTTCTGTCATCTATGGACTGGAACTGGAAGGCCGTTGGCGAGGCGCGATCTATGCCAGCGATCTGAAGCTGGACACACCCTACAATACCTATCTTCATGCCGGGTTGCCGCCGGGACCGGTGGCTAATCCCGGTTTGCACTCGCTGCGCGCGGCCATGGAGCCGGCACAGACGGATTACCTCTACTTTGTCGCTGCAGGGGCCGATCCTCAGGGACACTCGCTCTTTTCCGCCACTCTCGATGAGCACAACCACAATGTGGCCGGATATCGCAAAGCCATGAAGAAGGCAGGAGCACGATGAAACCTGGCTGTTCTCTGGCTGCCGTTGTAACCCTGCCGCTGGCGATGCTGCTCTGCGGCTGTTCGCTGATCTCCACCACGCACAAGCTGCCTGTACCCATAGCGCCAGCTTCGATACAAACGGCAACGGCAGACGATCTTGTGGCGCAGCTCAACAAGCGCTGGACGGGCCTCGACACTCTTTATGCCACCGTCGAGATCCAGGCCAGCGTGCTCAAGACCAAAGAAGGCCTGGCCAAGGATTTCACCACCTTTCGCGGCATCATCATGATGCGCAAGCCGGAGATGCTGCGCGTCTATGGGCGGGTTCCAGTGATTGGCACGCGCATGTTCGACATGGCCAGCGACGGCAAGACCTTTACCCTCTACATCCCCTCGCGCAGCAAAGCCGTCAAGGGCTCCAACAAGCTCAAGAAGAAGTCCGCCAGCCAGGTCGAGAACCTGCGCCCAGGATTCTTCTTCGACGCCATGGTGGTCCGTGGACTGGAGCCGAACGACCGCTATACCGTCACCGCCGACACTATCACCGTGGAGGATACGGCCAAAAAACATCTCTACTCGGTTCCGGAATACATCCTCAGCATCACCCGCCCCAAGGCCGGTAGCCAGCAGGATACGCCGGTACGCGTGGTGCGTTTCCACCGCGAAGACCTTCTGCCCTATCAGCAGGACATCTACGACGATGACGGCAATCTGGAGACGCAGGTCTCCTATGCCAACTATCACGATTTCGGCACCGGCAGCTATCCCGCGACGGTGACCATCAAGCGCCCGCTGGAGGAGTATCAAGTCGTGCTGACGGTCGACAAAGTCGTCGAGAATATGGCGCTCAAAGATGATCAGTTCCAGTTGACCTATCCCAAGGAGACACAGGTTCAGAACCTGGAGTAGCCGCGCCGGTGTTGTAGCTCAAACTGATTTGAAAAAGAAAATGGTCATCCTGCGTGAAGCAAAGGATGACCATTTTTTATCGAATGAATAAACATTTCAGCACGTTGAATGACGCTGGAATCCGCCTAAAAACAAAAAAGCCGCCGAAGCGGCTTCCCTCATTCTTCCATTCTCTGAGAAAGAATGGTCGGGGAGAGAGGATTCGAACCTCCGACCCCCTGCTCCCGAAGCAGGTGCTCTACCAGGCTGAGCCACTCCCCGAATGTGGGTTGCAGTAGCGTACCGTTGCGGGCCTGCCTGGTGCTGATGGCCCCTCAGTGCGCTTGAATTAGTGTACCAGAACTAGGGGTCTTTGGGGCGAGTACCCATGGTTACCTCAGGACTCGCAGATCGACATGATGTCGGCAAATGCAATTCCGGATGAAGGATTAATGCGGAGGCTTTCAGGTTCCTGAACAGGAGTGATCGGCTTTCAGGCCAGGTCCATCTTCCGGCTGTGCACAGAAGGCGGAGTCGAGGGGCCTGCTCTTCCAAGGTGAGCAATTGTTGATCCTGGATCTCAAAGCGCACCTGCGGGGCGAAGCAGCCTTGGCTCAATCAACAAACGCTGCAAAATGCGCGGCATTCGCAGGAATGAATCTTGGATTCAAAGGCTAAAGGATGCTTGAGGGGACTCGATTGTCTTGCAATGTGGGATACGCAAGGGGTGACCAGGCGCAGCTCCTCGTGACGCAGGGGCGCTTTGGACGCAACTGTGCGTTGTTTTGTGTATAAGCTGTGGAAAAAAGACAGGGAGACACGGATAGTGTCTGGATTTGCGACAGTCTATTACTCCTGCATGGTTACTTGGTAACCTAGCACGAGTTCTTTGATAGATCTAATATCGGCTCAAGTGAAAAAGACTTTAGCCCTTTTCGAAAAATAATTTCAAAAAGGCTAAAAAAACACTGAAGGAGCAAACCATGATCAGCAACCTGACTGCCAATGAGACTTTTGAGATCAGCCCTCGCTTCCGCCGTTCGGTGGAGGAGCGCATCCTTCGCCTTGAGCGGGATGCGGCCTATGACGAGGCACAGTTGGATTCGTTGACCGATGGAGATCATATTCGCCGCCATCTGCGGCTGGTTGGCATGCAGCGTGGTGAGGCATTGCGCATGCGCATGTTCCTGGACCGGGCCAAGCCCCGCCTGCACAACCCCCTGCTAGCCCTCTAGAAGCCGTGTAGCGCACTGCGGAGCCTCTTCGGGCTCTGTGTCACGCGTACAGGTACTGATGATGGATGTGGCCGCGCCTCCCCGAGAGGCGCGGCGTTTTTTTGAACAGTGACTGCTGTTTCATCTCACTGACCACTAGTCCCTCGGTCCCTCAGTTCCTCAGTCCCTTAGTCCCTTTGTCCCAACACTGTGGAACGGTGTGGAATTCGCTGAGGGTACGGCAAGTGGAGCAACAGGGCAGCACCGTTCTTGGGTCAAATGGTCCCCTTTTCCTGCCGGGATACACACGCTTTCAACAGCTATTCATCAGCGCAAATCGAAGCAGGGATGGATTCTGCCCATTTTTCCTCTGTTACAGAATGATTTTCAGGCGCAACTTCGCTTTATATTCCCTCTATCCATGACACTCCGCTCCCCGTAGTCTTAGCTTCCATTGAAGGAAGTTAACCGGTTCTCGTATCGGTCTAGCCCCAGGCATTGAAATTAATCCGATGGCGGGCGAAGGCTTGTTTTTTTTGCCGCGAGTCGATCGGCTGCTGTGATCCCGATGCGCCCTTATGAAGGAACGCACGTCTCGCACCAGCAGGAAACGGCTTGTTGTGCGGCCAAAAGCAGTCTTGCTCGCCACTGATTCCACGGCCATGCAGGGTAGCACTCCCAAAAACCCCGTTTCAGGGGGACGGGAAAGCTGCGTCCAGTTGTCGGCCTCAAGAACAGCAGTACGCAATCGCAGCAAAACTTGAACCTATTTTGCACCAGGAGTGACTTACCCGATCATGCGCCCCAAGAAAATTATTCTCTGTGTAGACGACAACGAACAGGAACTCTCTGTTCTCAAGTTCATGCTTTCGACCAACGGTTACCGGGTGGTTTCGGCCACCAACGGGCAAGAGGCGATTGGCATCTTCAACGAGATGACCGTGGATCTGGTGCTGGCCGACTACGCCATGCCGCAGATGAACGGCAGCCAGATGGTGGAGCGGCTCAAGCAGATTGCTTCGCATGTGCCGATGATCCTGCTGGGCGACCCGCAGCGCATGGGAGGCGAGATCCACGCCGCCGACGCTCTGCTGGCTAAAAAGAGCTGCACGCCGCAGGAGTTGTTGGAGCGCATCAAGGTGATGAGCGCCCGCAAGCGCGGTCCGCGCAAGGGCTCGGTGCGTCTGGCGCCGGCGGCATCGCTGGCCATCGCTTCGTAAGCGAGCGGTCGGACCTGTGGAAAAGCAGAAGCCGGAATAATGCTCTATTTATGCAGCGATAGCCGGGTTTTCCGCAATTTCCACAGAGTGCATGGAGAGTTGTGCAAACTATTGCAAAAACAGAGTTGATTTCTACCGGGACCAAGGCATTCAAGCCGACGCCAGCAACTTGAAGCGACGACCGTCCAGGGTGCCTATCCGGATAAAACGACTCTGGTTTTGCTCAGGTGGTCTGACGTCCCAACGCCGCGGTTGATGCGAGCGTAGCGGATCCCGAGCAGGAACAGCCTTTTTTCTTTGCCAGAAATGAAGCAGCCCTTGACGATAGCCCACAGGAATAGGCATACTCGCCAACTGAACCCAGTGTGAAGGTTTTTCTTCTTCAACGGGAGTTGGTCATTTATGGATCTGGTTCTGGTTCGTCTTCTTTTCTTGTTTTTGTTAGTAGGTGTCTGCTTCGTCCTTCGTCCTTTCGGCCTGACCGGATGGGAAGGAGCGGGCGTGGGCCTGGTAGCGGCGGGGGCAGTGATTGTCTTCGAGTTACGGGTGAGAGCGTTGAGCCTGAAGCGCTTGATAGGCGCGGTGGCAGGCAGTGTGCTGGGCATCTTTGGCGCGGCGCTGTTTTGCCTGGTGCTGCGGGGCGCGCTGACGCCGGGGGCTACTTCGGCGGTAACGCAGATCTTTGTGCTGCTGGTCATGACCTATGTCGGACTGATCGTGGGCGCCAGCAAGGGTGACCTGCTGAACCCGCTCGCGCTGGGCGGTGTCTTCAGTGGCGACCGTCCCCTGCGACGCTCAGCCAAGGTGCTCGACACCAGTGTCATTATTGATGGGCGCATCGCCGACATCGCCGAAGCCGGCTTTATCGACGGCGCGATGGTGGTGCCGGAGTTTGTGCTGCGCGAGTTGCAGACGGTGGCCGACTCCACCGACGGCTCCAAGCGCCAGCGCGGCCGCCGTGGCCTGGACATGCTGCAACGGATGCAGTCCAATCCTGCCATTATGGTGCAGATCGTCACCGACGACTTTCCCTCCATCCGCGAGGTGGATCTCAAGTTGCTGGAACTGGCCAAGAAGTGGGAGGCCAAGGTGGTCACCAACGACTTCAACTTGAACAAGGTAGCCCACCTGCACCACGTCGAAGTGCTCAACATCAACGATCTGGCCAATGCCCTGAAGCCGGTGGTGCTGCCCGGCGAGCACATGACGGTGCTGATTCTCAAAGAGGGCAAGGAGTACAACCAGGGCGTCGGTTATCTGGACGATGGCACCATGGTGGTGGTCGATCATGCCCGCAAGATGATCGGCAAGTCGGTCGAAATCTCCGTCACCAGCGTCTTGCAGACTGCCAGTGGCAAGATGATCTTTGGCAAGGTCGATGAGAACGGCAAGAGCGAACCGCCCCGGACTACGCCGATGGAGTTTGCGCGGTAGGGAACGAGTGCTTGGAGTTTAAGAGATGTAAAAACCGCTGTCATCCTGATCGCAACGAAGGATCTGTCTTTTACTAACGCAGACAAAAAGCAGGTCCTTCGACTACGTTTGGCACAAACAACGTGCCAAACTTCGCTCAGGATGACAGTTGATTTAAAAAGCCAATTACCCTAAAACATATGGTGATTTACTCGAAGCATCTCCAAACTTCCAACAGATTGAGTACGAAGCCCTCGACCGGGCCGCTTCCTTCAACCTGCGCTCCAGCTTCGATGCGCGGCTTTGAGCCTGGCTCGTAGACAAGGACACGTCGTGCTTTGGGGTCGATCAGCCAGCCCAACTGTACCCCATTGCTCATCCACGCTTCCATCTTTTCCTTGCAGGCTGTCAGGCGGTCGCTGGGCGAGCGCAGCTCGACGATGAAGGCGGGAGCCAGACGCAAAAAGCGTTCTAATTGCTTGAGAGTGATCCCGCGAAGCTGCTCCTTGGTCACATAGGCTGCATCAGGGCTGAGCATAGCGCCATCCGGCAGGAAAAAACCGGCATCCGGTCCCAGAACCCGGCCCCGTCTGTGTGGGTACCACCAATTCCTAAGCTGACAATTGATTTCAAGGTTGCCGTCGCTGGTCAGTGTTCCTGCCGGTGGGTTCATGAAGATAGTCCCCTCCCTGCTGCGCTCGAAGCACGCGAAATCCGAGCGCTCACTGAGCCGCTCCAGCTCGTCGTCGCTTAGTGGCGGGTCGAGGATGAGGGTGCGCGGGGTGAGTACCGGGATTTCCAGCAAGGGGACCATACGGCTCCGTCCTTATGCCGCTATTGTGCCACAGATCAGGATTTCACCGCGCCCCACGCCAGGATGCCGCCGGCCAGGTTGGAGACCCGGGTGTAGCCCGCCTGTTGCAGGAACTCGGCGACCCGCTGGCTGCGCACGCCGGCGTGGCAATGCACCACAATCTCGCGGTTGCGGTCGATCTCGCCCAGCCGCTGCGGGATTTCATTCATCGGGATCAGCGTGCCGCCGAGGTTGGCGGCTTGAAATTCATGGGGTTCGCGAACGTCCAGGACGAAAAGGTCATCGCCTGCGTCGAGGCGCTGTTTCAGTTGCTGGGCGCTGATCTGGGGAATGCCGTTGGTCATCTCTTGCTCCTGTGGAAAGGTTGGCGCGGGGCCTACCTAACAAATTGGATGAATTTGGTAGAGAGAAGGACTCGTGCAAGCAAAAGCGGCTTCGCTGCCAGAGCGAAGCCGCCGGTTTCAAGTGAAAATATTTACGGCTTGGCGGGTGCGGGTGCGGCGGGTTTGGCGGCGGGCTTGGGGGCCATGACCGGCTTGGGCTTCCAGAAGCTGTCGGCCTTGATCCACTCTTCGCTGACATAGCTCTGCGCGGGGTTGACGGCATAGATCTCGAAGCGGTCGGTGTCGATGGCCGCGGCACGCAACTCGCGCATCTTCTTGCGGTCGTCGTCGGTGAGAACGGCAGTGTACTTGGGCTCCTCCGCATAGCTTTGGTCGATTTCGGCCATGGAGCTATCGCCGGTCATGAAGACATAGGAGCCGACCTGTTCGCCGTACTCCACGCGATATGCGCCCCAGTGGTCCGAACTGCCGGCCTTCTCGCCAGCCGCCATCCACAACTTCACCAGCTCTTCAAATTCCTTGCCGCGGCCGGGTTTGACGTGGATGATGCGGGCTTCCAGATAGCGTATTTTGGGGCTGGGCGTCTTGGAGTGGAAGCTCAGGTCGGGGACATAGCTGAAGATGCCCTGCCAGGTTTCATCCAGCAGTTCGCCGTCGGCTACGTTGAGACGCTCGAACTCGCTTGCAATCGCAGGAGTGTCGAAGATCTTGTTGGATTGTTGCAGGGAGTCAAAAGAGTCGAAATGGGAGATGTAGATGGCCCGCGCCCTGCCGGACAAGGAGTTGAAAGCTACATAGTGGATAGGGAACTTGACCTTGGTCATGGCCTGAACAAAAGCGCCTTCGGTCTTGTCATGGGCCATGCCACCCTTTCCAGGCTTGGTGTACTCTACGGTGACTTGCAGGTACTTGGGCGTCGGAGGGGGTGCCATGGTGGATGGAGCCTGGGCAGTGACCAGCGAGCAGCCAGCAACCGCAAGAGACAGTCCCAACACAAAGGGGCTGATACCTTTCATGTGTTAAACCTCCTGATTTGGTCCTGGAGCTGTCTGCTACGGGGGAAGGAACTGCGGGGAAGAGCAGAAACTCCAAGCTTGCGCGATTATGGGGCTGATTTTAAGGGGAAGTAAAGACAATTCTTGACGATACAGCGTTTTTTCGAATCGTTGAGCGCGCGCCAGGCAAGAACGGGCCGCAGCATCCTTGAACATTCCAGCTTAAAAAGAGGCCCAATCCCAATTGCAATTTACGGCTCGTACCGTGGTATGCGAGATTGTAGTTGACGGGGATTCTGCCGATATCTGAAACATCCTCGCGGACAGGAAAGCGATCATGGCCAAAAAGTCCACTAACTTCGACGAAAAAGTGGAGACACTGCGCGCCCATGGCTTTGTGGTGAGCCCCTATGGCGGAACTCCGCAAGCAGTGCTAGTGAGCAAGCAGGGAGTAGCTGCGGTATTAGCCACTGGCAGCGAGGAGCAACTGGCTTTTGTGGAGCCTCCGGGCGCACTGGTGGGCGGCGAAGTGGCCCGTCTTCTGGACCGCGGCTATCAGAAGTTCCTCAAGACTGCACGTTTCGAGATTCCCGCCACGGCAGGCGCCCTGGAGGGGATTCATGCGTTTACGGAAGAGTTGAAGCTGCTGGTTGGCTCCGTAAGCCTCTACAATGAGTCTCTGGGAACCACCAGCGATCTCTACCAATATGATCGTTTACGGGGACGCGAGGCAGTAGTGCCTACGGCTTCCCAACCCTGGGAGCAGACAGGGGGACACTGATTCTTTTCCGCGAGGACGGTATGGAAGCGAGCGCAGAAGATGTAACGACGCAGCGGTTAAATCGCCGCCAGATTCCCCGCTTTTCCGTGGATGAAGAGGCGTCGCTGCTGCTGGTGAATCACGGTTCCAAGATTCCCTGCAGGGTGCTGGATCTAGGTATGGGCGGCTGCCGAGTCTATACCCGTGACCGTTTTCAGGCCGGTATCCTGGTGCGCATCGAGGTCAACTTCAAGGTTCGCGGGCTGGCCTTCCGATTCAGCGGCGTAACCCAGTGGACTGACAGCCGCCATCAGGTAGGTATCCGCTTTGTTGATGTTATTCCCCGTCGCAAGGATGAACTGGCCGAGGCTTTGCATGAGGTTGAGCTGGAACTGGCTGCCAAGGCGAATCAAGAAGCTGTTTTAGAGCCGACTGAAGCCGTCACCGAACCGCCTGTCGAAGAGCCTGTGGTTGCTTTGCCGCCCAAACCGGTTCATGTAAAAAAAGATTGGCGGCAGGTGGATGTGTTGCCGGAGGTTTTGCTTCCCGAGTCGGATCTGGTTCATCAGGACTCGTTGCCAACCCCTGATTTGGAAGACGAGGAAGTGATCGCTGACCTTCTTGTTGGGGAAGACACCAGGGAATTGAGCCGGACCGCCATCTTCAGTACTTTGCCGGAACCCGCTGCGGCAACCAAGCCGGTCATAGCTTCATCCCCGCAAAAACAAGACCGGCGTGCTCAATCCCGTCATGAGGTGGACACTTCGGCGGTGATCTATCTGGTCAAGATTGCTTCTCGAATTCCTGGTCGAATTCAGGATCTGAGTGAGAGCGGTTGCCGTATCCGCACCGATGAGCGTTTTCCGGTCGGTATCTATACCCGCGTCGAGGCCGAGTTTCGCCTGGAGGGCCTGCCCTTCCGATTGGGCGGCGTGGTGCAGGCCATTCACGACCGGCACAACGTCGGCATTCGCTTCCTCGATATGAGCGACCGCAAACGGGAGCAGGTGGAACAACTGATCGAAGAGATCAAAGATATGTACGGCGAGACCCACAAAGAAAAGCACTGGACGGACAAGGGCGAAGGATAAGGCGAAGTTCAGAGAATTATTTCCGGCGCGCCCGTTCGCGCTGTAGTTCCCGATAAAGTTCGCTCTTGGATCGGCCCTGCTCACGGGCTAGCCGCTTGAGTGCTTCCTTCTCGTCGATCCCGGCTTCGGTTTCCAGGCGTGCGACTCGATCAGAGATCTTCTCCGAGAGTGCGCCGGCTTCCGGCTCTTCCGACGCCCGCAGGGCTTCGACCAGCAGACAGATCTCGCCGCGGACGCGGTCCCGGCTGGCCAGATTCTGCCGCACTTCGGCGACTGTGCCACGCAGAAACTCTTCGTGCAGCTTGGTCAGCTCTCGCGCGACGACGACCCGCAACTTCGCACCCCAGACAGCTTCCAGGTCGGAGAGCGTCTCCAGAATCCGGTGCGGCGCTTCGTAAAAAATCAGCGTGCGGCTGAAATCTGTGGCCTCGGAGGCCAAAATCTCCAGTCGGGTGCGGCGCGCTCCGGCCTTCTCCGGCAAAAAGCCTAAAAACTGAAATTCATTGGTAGGAAGCCCAGAGGCGATCAGCGCGCTCAGACCAGCGTTGGCCCCAGGAATGGGAATCACCGTGACTCCGGCGGCGATAGCTTCGGAGGCCAGCCAACTGCCGGGATCGCTGATCCCAGGCATTCCGGCGTCCGAGACAAGGGCGATGCGCGCTCCCTTGCGCAGTGCCTCGATCAGCTCCAGAGCGCGTTGACGCTCGTTATGCTGGTGGCAACTGACGGTGGGGGTAGAGATCTGGAAGTGATTGAGCAGCTTCTGCGTCTGCCGGGTGTCTTCGCAGGCGATGCGGTCGGCGCGGCGCAAAACGTCCAACGCGCGCAGGGTAATGTCGCCCAGATTGCCGATGGGAGTCGCGACCAGATAAAGGCCGGGAGCCAGGGGCGACGAACTCAGTCGCTGGTAGTCTTCAGCTTGCGCCGCGAACTCCATCCCGACTGGAGACTCTTCAGGCTCGATGCTTTCGTGTTCGTCCACCGTCAGTCTCCGGCTTCCTGCCGCTCCATGCGGCGCTGCTCGGCGAGCAGAGACATGGAAGTCATCAGGTTCTGCACGCTGACGATGCCGACCACCCGGCCGCTGTCGGCGATGGGAATCAGCGACAGGCCGCGTCCGGCAGTAATGCGGCGAATGGTGGTTCCCAGCGTGTCTTCGGGACGGGCGACCTGGAAGGCCCGCGACATCACCGACTGCACATAGCCGTTGCCCTCGCTGCGCAGCGCGTCCACAATGCGCTGGCGACTGACGATACCCACCAATTGCGGGCCGCGAATCACCGGGAAGTCCTCTTGCAGCGAATGGACGCAGCGCACCAGCGCGTCGGCCAGGGTGTCGGAGGGGGAGAGGGTGGCAAAGTCGGTCAGCATGACTTCGCTCATACGCACGGTATCGACGACCGATTGGAAGAAGACGCCCTGATCCTCGATCTGCGCGCCGATCATGATGAAAAAGCCGACGATGATCAGCCAGGGGCTATGAAGGGCCAGACCGCCAACCATCGCGAGCAGGGCAAGGGCCTGTCCGATGCTGGTAGCCGTGCGGCTGCTGGGGGCCAGGCCATGCTTGCTAGCAAAGCTGCCCCGCAGCAAGCGTCCGCCGTCGAGGGGATAGGCGGGCAGCAGATGGATCACGCCCAGTCCGGCATAGAGCCAGACAGTACTGCGCAGCAGGCTGGCCGCGCCAATCAGAGGCTGGGTCAAGAGGTTGATGTCGCCACCCGCGCCCATGAAGGTGATGGCCAGCATCAGCGCCGAGGCGATATTGGCCACCGGTCCGGCCAGCGCCAGAGCAAACTGGCCGCCGCCCTGATTGGCATTCTCCTGGCTCTCGGGATTGGCGTAGGCGAAGAGTCCACCAATAGGCAGCAGCAGGACGGCGCGCAGTCGCAGGCCCATCCAGGCAGCCACCATCAGCCGTGCGGTTTCGCGCACGATGACCGCCGAGGTCACGATCAGGAAGAGTCCCAGACCGCTCGCCCAGTTGTCGGCGGCGCAGATGCCGATACACACAAATGCTAAAAGCGGAAAAAAGGCGTGGACGCGTATTTCCACGCCCATCCATCGGCCCAGCGGTATTGACCATCCTCGCATACGTCGATTGTAGAGGCTCGCGGTCGGATATGCTGGAGAACGTGCGCATCATAGCTGGAACCTTTCGCTCTCGCAGCCTCGAAGCCCCCGCCGGACTGGCCACCCGCCCCACCAGCGACCGCCTGCGCGAGACGCTGTTCAACGTGCTCGCTCCACGCATCGAAGGCGCTGTCTTCCTTGATCTTTATGCCGGATCGGGCGCAGTGGCTCTGGAAGCGCTCAGCCGCGGCGCAGCCCGCGTCGAACTGGTCGAAAAAGCTCCCCCCGCGCTCAAGATCATGCGCGCCAACTTTGCCAAGCTGGGCATCCATCATGGTTTCAGCATCCACGAGTCCTCGGTCGGCGCGGCGCTGCGACGCATGGGTCAGCGAGCGGCAAAAGCCGCCGGTTCAGAAGCCGCCGCGCAGCCTGTCGCCGCGCGGCCAGTGCAATGCTTCGATCTGGTCTTTTTGGACCCTCCTTACGACGCGGAGGATGAGTATCTGGCTACGCTGGGCGGGTTGGGCGGAGTCCTTTCCAACCTGCTCGCTCCTCAGGCTCTGGTGATCGCCGAGCACCGCCGCAAGGAAAAGCTCGAAGAGCGTTACGGCGCGCTGAAGCGCACCCGTCTGCTGGAGCAGGGCGATGCGGCGCTGAGTTTTTATGCGCGGTAATCGGAGAACAATACGTAAGGTAGACCCAAAATAAAAGCGTTGGAATCATGTTGGGCTGGAAAAAAGGGTGCGCCCGGTCCCGCTTCCGGGACCAGGGATTAAACCGCTCGGATTATAAAAAGCCTCAAAACCGGAATCGCGCCGCCAACTGCATCAGTCTTGGCGGCATGGCGCTGACGGCCTGACCGAAGCTGCCGCTGGAGATATTGCCTTCCACGGATGCTGCACCGAAGAACTGGGCGTGGTTGAGCACATTGAAGGCTTCTGCACGGAGTTCCAGGGTTTTACTTCCTTCAATAGGAATCAGCCGGGAGAGGGTGGCATCCAGATTCTCCGAGCCGGGGCCGTCAAAGAAACGCCGCCGTGCATTGCCCATGGTTCCCAGCGCGGGCAGGGCGAGTTGGGTCTTGTCGAAGGCAGGAGCGCCATTGCGGGGGTTGTTGTTGAGATGCAGGGAGTGCCCGCTCCAGTCCGGCGTATCCACTCCATTGTTGTTGATGCCGTTGGGAATGGTGCCGAGCAGGGAGGTGTCGTTGTTGTTGAGCAGGGTAACTGGCAGGCCCGAGGTGAAGCGGGCGATGCCGCTCAGCGCCCAGCCGTTCACGAGCCATCCCAACTGCCGGTAGGAGAGCGCCCAAGGCGCTTCGTAGTGAAAGCTGGCGACCAGATTGTGGCGCAGGTCAAAGGATGAGAGCGCACGGCTCAGCGAGGGATTGACCGGGTTCACCGGCTCGGGCAGGCCGGTGGACTGGTCGATGGACTTGGACCATGTATAGCTCGCCAACAGGTCCAAGTTGTGGGTGCGGTGGTTGAGCGTGGCCTCCAGCGCGTGGTAGCTGGAGTTGGCGATGGTCCGCTGCAACTCCACGCTGCCGAAGTCTGCGCCGAAGCGGGTGCGAGCGGCCTGTTCGTTGAAGGGGCCGCAGGCTGAGCCCAGACTGAGGCAGAGCGCGGGGTCGGCGGGGTTGGCCTCCTCCAGCGCCAGCAGATGATGAGCTCCTGCACCGATATAGCTGACAGTCAAAAGAGTGGAGGAACGGAGTTCCCGTTCCACGCTCAGCATCCAGTGCTCGGCGTAGGGGGTGACGTCGTTGGGATCGACGGCGGGAATGCCAACCAGCGGTTCAAACTGGCTCCAATCCACCGAGGTGTTGGGATGAGTGCGGCTGGCTCCATAGGCCACGCTTTGCAGCGGAAAGCGCTGCCCGGCGCTGGCTCCGGTGGCGGCCACGGTAAAGGGTGAGGCAAAGAGCGGCGGCGCGGCCGAGGTATAGGTGTAACCGTAGGGCGGATTGGCGCTCATGATGCCCGCGGAGAGTCCCTCATAGGCGGTGTAGAAGAGTCCATAACCGGCGCGAATGCTGGTCTGGCCGGTTGAGCCGGAGAGCTTGTGCAGCCAGTAGTTGTCAAAAGAGGGCGTCCAGGCCAGGCCGATGCGGGGCGAAAGATTGTTGCGCGCCGGGGCCAGCGAACGCGGCACGCCGGGGTCGCCGGGGAAGACCAGTCCCAGTGGCGCTCCGGGATTGCCGGGGGTATTGGGAAAAACCTGCGACTGCTCGCCCTGAATCAGCGTCTGCAACTGGTTGTACTTCTCGCTCCAGGGGCGGATTCTGTCCCATCGAATGCCGTAATTCAGGGTAAGGGTGGGAAGAATCTTCCAGCTGTCCTGGGCAAAGGCGGCAATATATATGTCGCGGTTATAAAAGTCCCGTGCCTGCCCCTGGGTGTAGCTGGAGGGTACACCGAGCAGGAAGTCGGCGAAGTCCAGACCAGTCTCGGAGCCGTTAAAGGCAAAGCTGCCGTTGAAGACCACGTCGGGGTGGGTGTTGATCTGGCCAAGGTGGAACTCGCCGCCGAATTTGAGGCCGTGCTTGCCAACAATGCGCGAGAACGCCTCTCCAATCTCAAAAATATTCTCGGCCTGCACCAGGGCGGTGGTGTCGACGCCCATGGTGAAGTCGTTGAAGGCTACAGTCTCGATGCCTTCGGTGGAGGTCTTGAGAGGGTAGATGCCATTCGACGCCGCTGGGCTAAATCCCTGAGAGAGGAGCGAGGGTCCGACACCGCCTCTCGGTTGGCCAACGGCATTGGAGTTGCGCATGGAACTGAGGTGGAGTTCGTTCAGAGCCACCGAGCCAATGGTCATGGTGTGACCGAAGCTGAGCAACTGCGCCCGGCCTTTGGAGGTAGCGTCGAAGCCGGGAACGCTGGCGCCGCCAGTGCCGGTGGGATAGGGATTGTCGAGCGTGTACTGGTCGAGGAAGTAGTAGCCGGTGAGTGCCTGCTTGTTGTGGCTCCAGTCCAGGCGCAGTGCTCCCTTGTCGTCTTGCAGGGTCTGCGCCTGAGCGGCGGTTTCAAAGAGGCCGCTGCCGGAGTTGGGGGCGGGGAGGTAGGACAACAGGCTATTTGCCGGGGCCGCCCAGATCCTGGCTGGAATCTGGGCGTTGGGGAAGACGCATGGGTCGGAGGGTTGCGTACAGCCGGAGTAGTAATAAGGCTCTCCGGCGGTGACGCTCTTGCCTAGCATGGAGCTGAGCTGGGTGGCCCATGGCGGCGTTGTCGAGGCGGTTCCAGTGGTGTTAGCGCTGCTGTTCACGCTGCCCGGTAACAGATTCACGGTGGGGTCTGAACTGCTGAAATCCCCTCCTCGTTCGGCGCTGGTGGGCACTGCGATATTGCCGGTGTCGATCCCCTCGGTGAGCCGGGTTCCCTGATAGTCCAGAAAGAACAAGAGGCCATGCAGCGGCGCCGGACCACCGGCGCCTCCGCCGAACTGGTTTTGCCGATAGGCGGCGCGATCGCTGGAGAAATAATTGCGGGCGTCCAGGGATGTATTGCGCAGAAACTCGAAGGCCGACCCGTGCCAGAGCGGGGTGCCGGATTTGGTGGTCACCAGCACCTGACCGCCCGAGGAGTTGCCGTATTCGGCATCGAAGTTCGAGGTGAGCACCCGGAAGCTGTCGATGGAGTCCAGGTTGGGCACGATGGACGAGCCCATATTCACGTCCTCCTCGACATCCGCGCCATTGACGCGAAAGCCGTTGGTGGACTCCCGCTGGCCGCTGATGGAGAGATTGCCGGGGTTGGCGTTTCCTGAAGGAGGAGTGGTGGCCACGCCGGTCATGACAACCGCGCCCGGCTGGGCCGTATTCACCGGCACAATGCCCGGCTGTACGGCCATCAGGTCGGTGAAGCTGCGTCCGTTCAGAGGGACATTTTCTATTTTTGCGGCTTCCAGCGTTTCACCCAATTGGGTGCTGGCGGTCTCGGCGGCCAGTGCATTGGCGGTGACTTCAACCGATTCGGCATGGGCGGCGATCTGTAGAACAAGATTCAAGGTGGATGAGGGAGCGGCGGTAGTAAGCGCCACTTCGCTGCTTAGTGGCTGGAATCCCTCGGCAGTCACCTCGACACGGTAGGTGTCTGGACTGGGCAGTTGCAGGCGAAAGTCGCCCTGATCGCCGCTCTCGGCTACCCAGCTTTGGCTGGTGCCGGCAGCATGAGCGGCCAGATGCGCGTGAGCGATGCGCGCACCGCTCAGATCCTGCACGCTGCCGGAGAGGGAAAAGATCGGGGATTGCGCATAAGAAAGCTGTGAAATGAGCAAGAGAAAAACCAAAGTCGAAAACGAACAAAAAAATTTCAATTGGAACCTCGGGCTTTTGCGGGGAGGCAAAAGCGATGTGGTCAAAGGCCAAAGAGCATCCTCTGCAACCAGACCCAGCCACCGAAATCAACACAGGCGCATTGCGATTCGTATCTCCGACTGAATCGGTCTGAATTCAATATACGACCATTATAGTCTTAGTTCAAGTGACGGGCGTACTTAACAGGTTACGTTAATCGTGATAAACGCGTAGATGGAAAGCGCTGTTTATCTTGCGGGCTGGTTCAGTCTTCCCGGAGCGGAAGGTTCAGAAACAGTGTGCGGATGTTTCTGAACCCCATTGACACCATAGGGAGGGTTAGAGAAAAATGGCGCGTCGAGTGTAAGGAGCCGTTTTCTGCGGCCAATGGAGGGAAAGTGAAAAATACGGCATTTTTTAGGGTTTTTGGGGCTTGTGTATTGATGGGGGCGGGAGTTTTGCTGTCGGGCTGCAAGCCGGATCTGACGCCAGCCAGCGCGCAGGCCATGATTCAGGCGGAGTATGACCATCGTCCTCCGGCGGGCATCAGCATTACCGTGGACGAACTCGGTCTAAAGCAGGGGATTACGGCCAACCTGTGGAAGCTGACCAAGGTCTATCCCAACAACCGCTGGGCGGACTACACTCTGACCGATGCGGGCAAGAAGGCTCTGAAGCTCCAGACGGGCGGCGAAGTCATCCAGTGGCGGCCGGAGTTGGGCGGGAGCTTCAGCTTTGTGGTGACCTCGGTGGCAACCAATCATTTGCGCGCCCGGGACCTGAAGGAGATTCAGGACGAAGTGGGCGGCAGCAAGGGCGTGGAGTTCAGCGAGTCAGTGAATCTGGACGGGGTTCCCGATGCACTGCAGGAGATGGCGCATCATCCCGGCAACAAGCTGAGCGGCAAGCATCAGGCGGATTTCACCCTGGAGGGTGGGGCCTGGAAGCTGAAGAGCATCGAATAAGGCGGAAGATTCCGGCGAGCCTGCCTATGCGAGATTACGTTGCCATGGGACGGAAAAGCGGTTCACAATCATGGAAGCCCGGTCCGCAGGCTACTACCTGCGGACCGGGGGTAAGTGTTTCAGGGTTAATGTGTGATTTCATGCCAAAGCCTGAGGGCCTTGGCAATGAAGTCAATCCCACCTAAATCGAGCAAGTTACGAGCTTGCGCGACCCAAGGACGGGGAGACGATGACTGCATCGCTCACCTCCTGATTCTGATTGGCCTCCGGCTGGAACCGGGGGCCAATCGTTTGTAGCGGCATACCTGCTCCGCTACAGCCAACACGATGAATCCAAAATCTGCAAAAAAACCAAGGTATGGCTGATATCATTCTCAGCCGGAGGCTGTACGATGCGCATTGCCTCATGGACGATTGGTATTCTGCTTGGCCTGACGCCGGTTCTGTGGGCGCAGTCGGTTTCAACGCCGCTCCAGACCACCTCCGGTACCGGATTTACGAGCGCTCCTTACTCGGGCCGGGAGACGACGGTCACCACGCACACGCTGGAAGACGGCAGTACGACCACCCAGACCGCCGTGCAGTTGATCTGGCGGGATGCCGAGGGGCGCACTCGCCGGGAGATGATCCGCCACACTGCAAAGGGCGAGGAGTTCCGGTCGATCATCATTACTGATCCAGTGGGTGGCTTTTACCTTAAATGGGAAGTTGGTAATCCGGAGGCCAAGCCAGTGGCCAGCATCTGGCCGGCAAGCAAAGCACAGAATGTGGCGGGCCCGTCGCCTTCCGCTCCTCCACAGTCCGTCACTGACTCCAGCGTGACGACATCGTGGGGTGGTTTACGGCGCGAGGTTTTGCCGGCGCAGGAGATCAACGGGGTCTATGCGGAGGGAACGCGCATCACGCGGACCATCCACCTGGAGGGAGAGAGCAGCAACCGGGTCATTGAGGTTACGAATGAGTTGTGGCTTTCGCCCGAGTTGAAGATCATCGTGCGCCATGTACAGAATGATCCTCGGACGGGCAAGACGACGACCGAAGTGAGCGACGTGGTGCGCAGTGATCCGGATCCGGGGCTGTTTCAGGCACCGGCGGGTTACGTTTTGGTCGATCACCGCCAGCAAAAGCGTCCATAGAGGCCGATATTCCGCCCGAAGCGGCAAAGCGGGACAAATTTAGCGCTTGCAGTGCGGTATTCATTGACCCCGCCCTGGATTCTTGTTATTGTAAAAAGGTTCCGCAAGAACGCTTGCGCCGTCGTGTTGTACGGGCGCAGGGGTACAAGTAGCCCGAGAATGGCGCAAATGCGCACGGGTTGCAGGTCAGGCTGGTCGTAAACAGCCCACTGACCGGGTCCGAAGTTGCTCTTATCTTGCGAAGGGCAGGATCAAATCGCATCGGCGCTCGCGCGTTCTCCGCCTTGGAGGGCTATGCGAGCCGGAACCGGCGAAACGGAGCTGGCTTTCCCGTGCATACGGGGAGACGCGCGGCCACCGTCCCGGCTCTCGTCTGAGATTGGAAGAAGACAGACGCGAAGCAGCGAAGTTGTGGCTTCCGTGCGCGTGTGCGGCCCGTGAAAGGGTTGTGCTGGATGCGCCGGAACCTGAGCTGCCTGGCGGATGTCGAACATGGGATGGCCAACCACTTGGGTTACAGGGGTTGGCGGCTTTTTGAGGTAAGGAGTTCGGTTTGCCTACTTTTAATCAACTTGTCCGCAAGGGACGCACGGCCCCCCGTTACAAGACGGCTTCGCCGGCATTGCAGGCTTCGCCGCAGCGGCGCGGTGTTTGCACGCGCGTCTACACTCAGACCCCCAAGAAGCCGAACTCGGCGCTCCGTAAGGTAGCCCGTGTCCGTCTCACCAACGGGATTGAGGTCACCACCTACATTCCCGGCATCGGCCACAACCTGCAGGAGCACTCGATTGTGCTCATCCGCGGCGGCCGTGTGAAGGATCTGCCCGGTGTTCGCTACCACGTCGTTCGTGGCACTCTGGATTCGGTCGGCGTTGCCAACCGCAAGCAGAGCCGCTCGAAGTACGGCGCCAAGCGGGCCAAGGGCGGTGCAGCTGCGCCGACCAAGGGTAAGAAGTAGTTTTTAGCTCCGAGCTTCCAGCCTCTAGCTTCTAGCTAGAAGCTGGGGGCTAGAGGCTGATGTTAGGTTCCGGGACGGATCACTGAGCCCGGACTTGGGTAGCACAAGGCGCTTGAAGCGCGTAAGGAATTTGAGGAACTATGCCAAGAAAAGGGCACATTGCGAAGCGTGAAGTCCCGGCCGATCCGGTCTATGGGTCTCAGTTGGTCACCAAGTTCGTCAACTCGATGATGTGGGGCGGCAAGAAGTCGACCGCTCAGGGCATCTTCTACAAGGCGATGGTCAATCTGGAAGCCAAGGGCGGCGGTGACGATGCTCTCAAGCTCTTCAAGAAGGCAGTCGAGAATTGCAAGCCGCTGCTGGAAGTCAAGACCCGCCGTGTGGGTGGCGCCAACTATCAGGTGCCGATCGAGGTTAATCCCGATCGCCGTACCTCGCTGGCGATTCGCTGGTTGATCTCCTATGGCCGCAACCGCGGCGAAAAGGGCATGATCGACAAGCTCTCCGCGGAGCTGCTGGATGCGGCCAACGGACGTGGCGCGGCGATGAAGAAGAAGGAAGACGTGCACCGCATGGCCGAGGCCAACAAGGCCTTCGCTCACTACCGCTGGTAGGCTGCTGTTTTCTGAATGATTGAGCCGGGCCGCACTCAGGCCCGGTCTAAGTTGTAAGGCTGAATTGGCATAACCGCGAGCGGCGCGCTCGCAAGGATGAAGAATCGTGGCTCGCACTATCCCTCTGAATCGTTGCCGAAATATCGGAATCATGGCACACATCGACGCCGGAAAGACGACAGCGACAGAGCGCATTCTGTTCTATACGGGCATCACGCACCGTATCGGCGAAGTGCATGAAGGCACCGCGACCATGGATTACATGGAGCAGGAGCAGGAGCGCGGCATCACCATCACCTCCGCCGCCACCACTTGCACCTGGAAAGACATCCGCATCAATATCATCGACACCCCCGGCCACGTGGACTTCACGGCCGAGGTGGAGCGCTCGTTGCGCGTGTTGGATGGCGCTGTGGCCTTGTTTGACTCGGTCAGCGGCGTGCAGCCCCAGTCGGAGACGGTGTGGCGTCAGGGCGACAAGTACAAGGTTCCCCGTATCTGCTTTGTGAACAAGATGGACAAGAATGGCGCTGACTTCGAGCACGTTCTGGAGACCATCCGCAAGCGCCTGGGCGCGCGGCCGCTGGCCCTGCAGATCCCCATTGGCGCGGAAGCGAATTTCAAGGGCGTGATTGATCTCGTGGAGATGAAGGCCATTTTGTGGCATGACGAGACGATGGGCGCGCAGTATTCGGTGGAAGAGATTCCCGCCGACCTGCTGAAGAAGGCCGAAGCTTTCCGCACGCAGTTGATCGAAGTGATCTCCGAGACCGACGATGTGCTGATGGAGAAGTACCTGGAAGGCGAGACGCTGACCAAGGCAGAGCTCAAGGCCGGCATTCGTCAGGCCACCATCGACATGAAGATCTTCCCGGCTCTCTGCGGCACGGCCTTCAAGAACAAGGGCATTCAGACGTTGTTGGACGCAGTGGTGGATTACCTGCCCAGCCCGCTGGACAAGCCTCCGGTCGAGGGTATCAATCCCGACAACCACTCCGAGATCCTGATTCGCAAGTGCGCCGACAGCGAGCCGCTCTCTGCGCTGGGCTTCAAGATCATCAATGATCCCTTCGGCAAGCTCTGCTTCATTCGCGTCTACTCGGGCGTCCTGAAGACTGGCGACACCATCGTCAACCCCCGTACCGGCAAGACCGATCGCGTGGGCCGTCTGGTCAAGATGCACGCCAACAAGCGCGAAGACATCACCGAGATCATGACCGGCGATATCTGCGCCGTGGTTGGCCTGAAGGAACTGAAGACCGGTGATACGCTTTGCCCGCAGAATCATCAGATTGCGCTGGGAGCGATTGTCTTCCCGGAGACCGTGATCTCGGTGGCCATCGAGCCCAAGACCAAGGCCGACCAGGAGAAGATGGGCATTGCGCTCGCTCGTCTGGCCGACGAAGATCCTACCTTCAAGGTGCATACCGACGAAGAGTCGGGTCAGACCATCATCGAGGGCATGGGCGAGTTGCACCTGGAAATTCTCGTCGACCGCATGCGTCGCGAGCACAAGGTCGAAGCCAATGTCGGCGAGCCTAAGGTTGCCTACCGCGAGACCATCCGCAAGACCTCCGAGGCCGAAGGCAAGTACATTCGTCAGACCGGCGGTTCGGGCAACTATGGACATTGCAAACTGCGCATCGAACCCAACGATCCGGGCAAGGGATACGAGTTCATCAACGCCATCAAGGCCGGTGCGATTCCCAAGGAATACATCAAGCCTATCGATCAGGGCGTGCAGGGCGCGGTTCAGTTGGGTATTCTGGCCGGTTATCCGCTGGTGGACATCAAGGTGACCTTGTTTGACGGCAGCTATCACGATGTCGATTCGAACGAAATGGCCTTCAAGTTTGCCGGTTCGATCGCCTTCAAGGAAGCCGCCCGCAAGGCATCTCCGGTTCTGCTCGAGCCCGTCATGGCAGTCGAAGTGACGGTCCCCGAGGAGCACATGGGTACCATCATCGGCGACATCAACAGCCGCCGTGGCCGCATCGAGGGCATGGAGCACGTTGCCGGCTCGCAGGTGGTCAAGGCCATCGTTCCCCTCAAGGAAATGTTTGGCTACGTCAACGATATTCGCTCTTCCACGCAGGGCCGCGCATCGTACTCGATGCAGTTCGCCCGCTACGAAGAGGCTCCGCGCATGATTGCCGACGAAATCATCGGCCGTTCGCAGGGCAAGTAAGAACAAGCTGCTAGCGACTGGCTTCTAGCTGCTAGCAAAGTTTTGCCGAGGTGGAAGGCTGGGGCTCTGGCTGAGATTAGCTAGAAGCTGGCAGCTAGAAGCTAAAGGCTGAATTCTGGGGCTGGAGCCGGATGGCCGGCGCCCTGAGTTGAAAAGGGTAGTACAAGCTGAAAGGGATTTGGGACTATTATGGCGAAGGAAAAATTTGATCGTTCGAAGCCGCACGTAAACGTCGGCACCATCGGACACATCGATCACGGCAAGACGACTCTGACGGCGGCGATCACCAAGGTCCTGTCGAAGCATAACCCCAAGAATTCGTATCGTTCGTTCGATTCGATCGACAACGCCCCGGAAGAGCGCGAGCGCGGCATCACCATCGCCACGGCGCACGTGGAGTACGAGACGGCCAACCGTCACTATGCTCACGTCGACTGCCCGGGCCACGCCGATTACATCAAGAACATGATCACCGGCGCGGCGCAGATGGATGGCGCGATCCTGGTGGTTGCGGCGACCGACGGCCCCATGCCGCAGACCAAGGAACACGTTCTGCTGGCTCGCCAGGTTGGCGTGCCCTGCATCGTGGTCTTCCTGAACAAGTGCGACGCGGTTGAGGACGAAGAGCTGATCGATCTGGTGGAGATGGAAGTTCGCGAACTTCTCTCCAAGTACCAGTTCCCCGGCGACGACGCTCCGGTGATCCGTGGTTCGGCTCTGTTGGCCCTCAACGGCGATCCCAAGTGGGAAGCCAAGGTCGACGAGCTCATGGATGCGGTGGACAAGTATGTTCCCCGTCCCGAGCGCGCTGTCGATCTGCCCTTCCTGATGCCGATCGAAGATATCTTCTCGATCTCCGGCCGCGGTACCGTGGTGACCGGTCGTATCGAGCGCGGCAAGATCAAGGTGGGCGAGCCCTGCGAGATCGTTGGTTTCAGCGATACCCGCTCGACCGTCTGCACCGGCGTCGAGATGTTCAAGAAGCAGCTGGATGAAGGCATGGCGGGCGATAATGCCGGTCTTCTGCTGCGCGGCGTAGCCAAGGAAGATGTGGAGCGCGGCATGGTTCTGGCCAAGCCGGGATCGATCAAGCCGCACACCAACTTCAATGGCGAAGTCTATATTCTCTCGAAGGAAGAGGGCGGCCGTCACACCCCGTTCTTCAAGGGATATCGTCCTCAGTTCTACTTCCGCACCACGGACGTGACCGGCGTTGCCCAGTTGCCCGAAGGCGTGGAGATGGTGATGCCCGGCGACAACGTACAGTTGGCGATCGAGCTGATCACCCCGGTAGCACTGGAAAAGGGTCTCCGCTTTGCCATCCGCGAGGGCGGACGCACGGTGGGCGCCGGTACGGTTGCAGAAATCACGAAGTAATAGTTGTCAGTTACCAGTTATCAGTTGTCAGTGGACAGCCGCGAGGCAGGTTGCTGACAACTGAGTACTGTAAACTGATCACTGCACGTCGCGCATCAGGGAACAGGGCCGTAGCAGTGATGCAGCCTGAGCAATTCGACACTGATTGCTGATCGCGCCAACAAATCAGGTGCGTGAACGACTGAGAAGTTGTTCACGGGGAAGATGGTAGTCATGGTAGGTCAAAGGATTCGCATTCGGTTAAAGGCATACGATTATCGCGTGCTCGATACCTCCACCGGCGAGATTGTGGAAACGGCCAAGCGCACTGGAGCACAAGTGGCGGGACCGATTCCCTTGCCGACGATCAAGAACAAGTATTGCGTGCTGCGTTCCCCGCACGTCGACAAGAAGTCTCGCGAGGCATTCGAGATCCGCACGCACAAGCGTCTGATCGACATCCTCGAGCCGACCCAGCAGACCGTGGACGCGCTGATGAAGCTCGATCTGCCCGCCGGCGTCGACGTTGAGATCAAGGCCTTCGAAAAGTAGCTTTTAGCTGCTAGCCTCCAGCTTCTAGCTGAGGCGGGTAGCGGGGCTGGAGTAGTTTCACTGGAAGTAAGCGAGCTGAGCTAGAGGCTAGTAGCTAGCGGCTAGAAGCTCGCAACGACCCCCGGCAGTGCGATGAAAACTTCGCATGATGAGGTAAGAAAGTCATGGCAGTAACAGGTATTCTAGGTAAAAAGATCGGCATGACGCAGGTCTTCGACGAAAAGGGAGACGTGCACCCGATTACGGTGTTGCAGGCCGGCCCTTGCGTGATCACGCAGTTGAAGACGCTGGCCCGGGACGGCTACGAAGCCGCCCAGATCGGTCTGATCGAGTTCATCAAGGAAAAGAACGTGACCAAGCCTCAGGCTGGCCACTTCGCCAAGTGCGATGCGCCCCCGGTGAAAGTGATCCGCGAGTTCTCGCTGGAAACCGACATCGAAGGTTCTGATTCGGTCAAGGAAGGCGACCGTGTTCTGGTCGACATCTTCGAAAACGTTCGCTTTGTGGATGTGATCGGCACCTCCAAGGGGCGCGGATTCGCCGGTGTGGTCAAGCGCCACGGTTTTGCGGGCGGTCCCAAGGGCCACGGTCACATGTTCCAGGTGCAGGGTTCGATCGGCGCCTCCAGCTTTCCCTCGCGCGTCTTCCCTGGTCAGCGTATGCCTGGCCATCACGGAGCCGCTCAGGTAACAGTGCGCAACCTGCGCATCCGCGGCATCGATCTGGAAGAAAACCTGATCATGGTCGAGGGTGCGGTTCCGGGATCGCGTGAAGGCTATGTGGTGATCTCCAAGGCTGTAACCCCGCCGCGTGAGCGTCGTGGATTCGCCGGCTCCGGCACGGTTGATCCTCTGAAGGCTTCGAAGAAGGCAATGGCCAAGAAGAAGTAGGACTAGCCGTCCAGGCTCGCGCGCCCTTCGGGGCGCAAAAAGCCGCACTGACATATGCGCCCTGGGGCGCGAAAACAGATAGACGACTGAGGCGCTGCCGCACGCAGGGCCGGAAGAAGAAGACGATGGCAAACGTTGATGTTTTGAATTTGAACGGTGAGAAGGTGGGCTCGATCGAGCTCTCCGACGCGGTCTTCGCGCCGGAGCAGGTCAACGAAGCTCTGTTGTGGGAGGCGGTCAAGCACTACCGCGCCTCGCTGCGTCAGGGCACCCACGCCACCAAGAGCCGCACGGATGTTGCCGGTTCCGGCAAGAAGCTGTGGAAGCAGAAGGGCACAGGCCGCGCTCGTATCGGTTCGGTGCGTTCGCCTCTCTGGCGTCATGGCTATACCGTGCACGGACCCGTGCCGCGCAGCTACGAATATCCCTTCCCGCGCAAAAAGCTGCTGGGCGCACTGCGCGCAGCGCTGGCTTCCAAGCTCAATGACGGCAAGTTGACCGTGGTTGACACCCTGGAGCTGAAGGAAGGCAAGACCAAGCTCTATCGCGCCGCTCTCGACAAGCTGGACGTGACCCGCACTGCGTTGTTGGTGGAGAACGGCAAGACGCTGACTCCTGGTCTGGTTCTGGGCGCCCGCAACCTCAAGGGTGTGGAGCTGGTGTTGAACAACGAAGTCCACCCTTACGATCTGCTTCGCTATGAGCGCGCCATCTTCTCCAAGGCCGCCATCGAGCAGCTCTCCGAGGTGCTGGAAAAGAGCGTGTCGAAGCGTAAGCTCGCCGCGCAGACGGAGGCCGCATAATGCCGACTCTCTATACCGTAATTCGCAAGCCTCTGATCACGGAAAAGGGTCTGTCTGTCAAGGAAACCGAGGGGACTTTGGTCTTCGACGTAATCCCCACTGCCAGCAAGACCGAGGTCAAGCAGGCCGTTGAGACTCTCTTCAAGGTGAAGGTTGCCGGTGTTCGCACCGCCAACGTTCTCGGCAAGGAACGCCGCCGCGGCAAGTCCGCCGGTTTCCGCCCCGACTGGAAGAAGGCCTACGTCCGGCTCAAGGCCGGCGAAAAGATGCCTGAGTACGTGAGCAATCTCTAACCGCTAACAGTCAACAGCTGACAGTTAGTCGTTAGTAGCTCGTGAAGGATTATCGGGGTTCCACGGAACCCCGGAGAAACGAGAGCGGTAAGGGCAGAAATGCTCGATGCGCTCCAGGACAAAGATCATGGCTATCAAGACATACAGACCGGTAACGCCGACGTTGCGCTTCAAGACCACGACGGTCAACGACGACATCACCACGTCGAAGCCGCACAAGCCGCTCTTGACGACGCGCAAGCGCACCGGCGGTCGCCGTAACTCCGGTGACCTGACCATCCGCCACCAGGGCGGCGGTCACAAGCAGAAGCTGCGCTTGATCGACTTCAAGCGGGACAAGTTCGGCATTCCGGGCACCGTGGCGACGATCGAATACGATCCCAACCGCTCCGCTCGCATCGCGCTGGTGCACTATGCCGACGGCGAAAAGCGCTACATCCTGCAGCCCGTCGGGTTGAAGGTGGGCTCCAAGATCACCTCGGGTCCCGAGGCCGATATTCTGGTGGGTAACGCGTTGCCGTTGCAGAACATCCCCTCCGGCACCACGGTTCACGCCATCGAACTGCGGCCCGGCAAGGGCGCGCAGATGGCGCGTTCGGCCGGTACTCAGGCACAGCTGGTAGCCAAGGAGGGCGGATACGCCCTGCTCAAGCTGCCTTCCGGCGAGACCCGCAAGGTTTTGGTGGAGTGCATGGCGACCATCGGCCAGGTGGGCAACACCGATCACGAGAACATCTCGATCGGCAAGGCCGGACGTAATCGCTGGTTGGGCATCCGCCCGGCCAACCGTGGCGTGACCATGAACCCTGTGGATCACCCGCACGGCGGCGGCGAAGGCAAGACCTCGGGCGGCCGTCATCCGGTTACCCCCTGGGGCCAGCCGACGCGTGGCTACAAGACGCGCAACAACAAGCGGACCGACAGCTATATTGTCAGCCGCCGGCAGAAGTAGTCACTCAGCTTTTAGCTGTCAGCTTTTAGCTGCTAGCTAAATGGCGGAAACAAGATGTATGGCGATAGCCGGTTTTCAGCTTGCGAGGATGCAAGCTGAAAGCTAGAAGCTAGAAGCTAGGAGCTGATTTTTATGGCACGTTCGACAAAAAAAGGTCCGTTTGTGGATGCGCACCTCACCGTCAAGATTGAGGTGCTCAACGCGGCCAACGACAAGAAGGTGGTTAAGACGTGGTCACGCCGTTCGACCATCTTCCCCGAGTTCGTCGGTCACACCATCGCTGTTCACAACGGAAAGAAGTTCATTCCGGTTTATGTGACGGAGAACATGGTCGGCCACAAGCTGGGCGAGTTTTCGGCAACGCGCACCTTCAAGGGGCACACCGGCAAGTCAGAGTCCGGCGCCAAGGCGCGGTAAGCAAGAGCAGCATCCAGCTGCTAGCTCCACAGGGCTCTTTGCGGCAACGCAAAGAGCGTGGGGCTTGAACAAGCGGGATTCCGCATGACGCGGGAGACTCGCGAGAAGGTAGGGGAAGGCATGGCAGTCGAGACAAAAGAGTATCGGGCCGAGGCCAGGTTCCAGCGCGTATCGCCGCAAAAGGCGCGCCTGGTTCTGGACCTGATCAAGGGCCTGGGGGTTGAGCAGGCGCTGATCACCGCGCAGTTCACCAAGAAGCGTATCGCTCCGGTGATTCACAAGCTGTTGACCTCCGCGATCGATAACGCGAAGTATGTATCGGGCGAAAAGGGCTACGACCTGGACGTGGACAGTCTCTACGTCAAGACCGCTCTGGCCAATGACGGACCGCGCATGAAGCGTATCCGCCCTGCGCCTATGGGCCGGGCCTTCCGCTATCAGCGTCGCTTGGCGCACATTGTGATCACTGTGGCCGAACGTGCAGCGACCGAAGAAAAGACGCCGAAGGCGGCAAAGAAGAAGGCCGCGAAGTAGGCCTAGAGGGTTTGAGGGGAAGAGCATGGGACAGAAAGTCCATCCTTACGGATTCCGGCTGGGCGTAAACAAGCCGTGGCGTTCGCGCTGGTTTAGTGAGCGCGACTATGACAAGTTGTTGGTCGAGGACGTGAAGCTCAAGGCTGAGCTGCGCGACAAGCTCAAGGCCGCCGGCGTCAGCTCGGTGGAAATCGAGCGCCCGGGCAACAAGTTGCGCTTCATCATTCGCACCGCGCGTCCGGGCATCATCATCGGCCGCAAGGGCGCGGAGATCGAAAAGCTCAAGGCGGAGCTGGGCAAGCGCACCAACCGCGATGTCTTCATCGACATCGTGGAAGTGAACAAGCCCGAACTGGATGCGCAGCTGGTCTCCGAGAGCATCGCTCTGCAGTTGGAGAAGCGCGTCAGCTTCCGTCGCGCCATGCGCAAGAGCGTCGATTCGGCGCTGCGTTTTGGCTGCAAGGGCATCAAGGTGCGTGTCTCGGGCCGTTTGAACGGCAACGAAATCGCCCGCTCGGAGTGGTATCTGCAGGGTCGTTTGCCCCTGCACACCCTGCGCGCCGACATCGATTACGGCTTCACCGAATCTCACACCACGTATGGCGTGATTGGCGTGAAGACCTGGATCTATCGCGGCGACATCTACGAGCAGAAGCGTCGTGTGGTTCCCGCGGTGAGCACGTCGGTGTTTTAAGGACAGCTAACAGTTGACAGCGGACAGCTCACAGTCAGTGGGCTGAAGGCTGAAATCGACACGGTTGGTTTGTTCGAACGGAAGAACTGATAACTGTCAGCTACGGGCTGACAGCTGATTTCGAGGTTTTCGCTATGTTGATGCCAAAGAAGGTAAAGTTCCGCAAGCAGCAGAAGGGCAAGAGGCGCGGCAAGGCGTGGCGCGGATCTTCCCTGGCGTTTGGGGAATACGGTTTGAAGGTGATGGAATGCGGTTACATCACCGACCGGCAGATTGAAGCCAGCCGTATCGCTATGACCCGCTTTATCAAGCGCGGCGGCAAGGTGTGGCTGCGTCTGTTCCCGGACAAGCCGATCACCAAGAAGCCGGCCGAAGTCCGAATGGGTTCGGGCAAGGGCTCCCTCGACCACTGGGTGGCCGTGGTGCGTCCGGGCAAGATCCTCTTCGAGATGGAAGGGGTAGCCCCGGAGATCGCTCAAGAGGCGATGCGCCTGGCTTCCAACAAGCTGCCGTTGAAGGTGAAGTTTGTCATGCGTCCCGGCGCCGTCAAGACTGTAGCCGCGGCCAAGTAATGCAGCCATGCGCTGCAAGCCTCTAGCTTCTTGCTGAAAGCCTCGCCGGCGCAGTGAATGAGGCCGGAGCACAGAGAACGAGCTGGAAGCTAGCGGCTAGATGCTAGCTGCTGGTTGGAGAGATACACGATGGAACTGAATAAGATTCGCAGTCTGAGCGACGAAGAACTTCTGCACCAGGTGACGACCACCTCCGAGCAGCTGTTCCGGCTTCGCTTTCAGGTCTCGCTGGGGCAGAACGACGGAGTGAAGAAGCTCCGCGAGTTGCGCAGAGAGATCGCCCAAATCAAGACCGTGGCCAAAGAGCGCGAGCTGAATATTCGCGGCGCGGCCAAGGACGGCGTCACGGATACCGCCGTGGCCAAGAAGGGAGCCCGCTAAGTGATGACGACAGCAGCGGAGCAAACGCCGGCGACCGGCGCGCGGCGCAACGAGAAGGTCGGCCAGGTGGTTTCGACCAAGATGCAGAAGACCATCGTGGTCGAAGTGGAGATGCGCAAGGCGCATCCCAAGTACAAGCGGATCATCCGTTCGACCAAGCGCTTCTATGCTCACGACGAGCTCAGCTCGGCGCGCATGGGCGATGTGGTTCGGATTCGTGAGACGCGGCCGCTGAGCAAGTTGAAGCGGTGGAACTTGGAAGAGATCGTCCGGCGCTCGGCGCTGGGCCAGCTCGAAGACGCGGCAGCCGCCAAGAGCGCAGTCGCCGCCAACTAGGCGAGCAAGAAAAGCAGTGATCAGTGGTCAGTCTTCAGTTGTCAGTGGTCAGTTTCGACTGAGCAGGAAGTTCAACACTTCGATCTGAAAACTGATAACTGAAAACTGACAACTGAGGAGAAGAACCCATGGCAGTGCAAATGAGAACCATGCTCGCGGTGGCCGACAACTCCGGCGCCCGCAAGCTGCAAGTAATTCTGCCCCTCGGTGGCGGATTGGGCAAGAAGGCCGGACTGGGCGATATTGTTACCGCCGCGGTCAAGGAATCTTCGCCCGACGGCACCGTCAAGAAGGGCAAAGTGGTCAAGGCGGTCATCGTCCGCACCCGTTTGGGACATCGTCGCAAGGATGGCAGCTACATCCGCTTCGACGAGAACGCCGCCGTGGTGATCAACGATGCCAACGAGCCGGTAGGTACTCGCGTCTTCGGACCCGTGGCCCGCGAGCTTCGCGACAAGAAGTTCCTGAAGATCGTTTCGCTGGCGCCGGAAGTGGTTTAGCAGTTTTCAGTTGTCAGTGATCAGTTTTCAGTGGTCAGTGACACTCGATCGTCGGAAGCAACGCCGAACGATCAGAAGACTGACAACTGACAACTGAAAACTGATAGCTGTATTTGGAGAAGAGATGCCGAGTTTGAATATTCATCGCAACGATACGGTCAAGGTCCTGGCGGGCTCGGACCGCGGCAAGACCGGCCGTGTACTGCGCGCCTTCCCCGACAAGGGAACGGTGCTGGTCGAGCACGTTCGCGTGGTCAAGAAGACCGTGTCCAGCAAGTCGGGCAAGCGCACCAAGGGTGGCATCGCCGAGCAGGAGTCGCCTATCAACGTCTCCAACGTGGCGTTGGTTTGCCCCAACTGCGGTCCGGTGCGTGTCGGTTACAAGACCGAAGGCGACATCAAGGTTCGTGTCTGCAAAAAGTGCGGACAGACGCTGCCCACCAAAAAGTAGGCAGTCGAGTACCGGGAACCTGACCGATCCGGGCGCAAGCCCGACAGAGTCGACTGCGAGGTCGGCAACGTGGAGATCGGAACAACCCCTTCCGCTACGGTATACGGTCGCAAGGCCACTCCGAAGGACGGAAGAAAGAGAGCAAAGAAATGGCAGCAAGGCTGAAAGAGAAGTATCACGCCGAACTCAAGCAGGCTCTGCAAAAAGAGCTGGGCTTGGAGAACCCGATGGCGGTTCCTCGGATCGACAAGATCGTGATCAACATGGGTCTGGGTGAAGCCACGCAGAACACCAAGTTGCTCGATCCCCTGGTTGGCGATCTGGCGGCAATTGCCGGTCAGAAGCCGGTGACCACCAAGGCAAAGAAGTCGATTGCGGCCTTCAAGGTGCGCGCCGGCATGTCGATCGGCGCCATGGTTACACTGCGCAACGACAAGGCCTACGAGTTCCTGGATCGTCTGATCTCGACCGCTCTGCCTCGCGTGCGCGACTTCCGCGGCGTTTCGACCAAGAGCTTCGATGGACGCGGCAACTACACGCTCGGTCTGCGCGACCAGCTGATCTTCCCGGAGATTGACTACTCCAAGGTCGAGAAGCTGAAGGGCATGAACATCACCATTGTGACCACGGCCAAGGATGACAACGGAGCACGAGCTCTGCTGAAGTCCTTTGGGATGCCGTTCCGCCAGGGTGCGTAAGTACAGCTTCTAGCTGTCAGCTTCTAGCCACTAGCTATCTGTGGGCGGGACTGGCAATCGAGGTTGAACAGGATTGGCCCAGGCTGGGTAGGATAAGCAGCCCGAGCAAGAACGAGCTAGAAGCTAGCAGCTAGAAGCTAGTAGCTTCCGTTGAAGAGGATTTATGGCAACTACAGCAAAAAGGGTGAAAGACGCGCGGAAGCCGAAGTTCAGCTGCCGCAAGCACAATCGCTGCCAGCTCTGCGGGCGCCCGCGCGGTTTCCTGCGCAAGTTTGGCGTGTGCCGCTTGTGCTTCCGTTCGTTGGCACTCAAGGGCGAGATTCCCGGCGTCGTCAAGTCGAGCTGGTAGGAAAAAGCAGGGATCAGGGAACAGGGATCAGGGATCAGGGAGGGCGGTTGAGGGAGCAGTCCAACCGCTTTCATCCCATGATCACGTATACTGAGAACTGACAACTGAGAACTGACAACTGTTGTAGGACATTCCCGCAGGTTCTCCAGTCGCACGGCCTAGCCGCAGCGCGGAGCGAACGGGGAATGAAGGAGAAGGAATGAGTCTGACCGACCCCGTAGCAGATTTCCTGGCGCGCATCCGGAACGCAATCCGGGCCCGCCACCAGAAGCTGGATGTACCGGCTTCCAAGTTGAAGACCGAGATTGCCCGCATCCTCAAGGAAGAGGGATACATCTCGAACTACAAGACCCAGGAAGAAGAAGGCAAGCAGGTTCTCCGCGTGTACCTCAAGTACGGCGGATCGGAAGCTGCCATTCGTGACCTGGCTCGCATCTCGCGTCCCGGCTGCCGTGTGTACATCGGTCGCGACGAGATCAAGCGCGTCCAGGGCGGATTGGGCATCTCCATCATGACCACCCCCAAGGGCGTCATGACCGGCCGTCAGGCACGCCGTGAAGGCGTTGGCGGCGAGCTGCTCTGCGAAGTTTGGTAATTCAGCAGGCAGCGGTCAGCGGACAGCAAACAGTTTCAAACCTTTAAACTGTCTGCTGTCTACTGTCAGCTGTTCACTGCTTTTCTCCGGCTGCAGTGGAACGATGACGCATTGGAACGGATCACGGAAAACTGATCGCTGCCAACTGCTTTTTCGGGACTCGCAAGCCACCCAAGGATTGAACGATGTCGCGTATTGGTAAAAAGCTGATCCCGTTGCCCGCGGGAGTCAAGTATACGGTTCAGGGCAGCACCGTCCTCGTTGAGGGCCCCAAGGGCAAGGTTTCCGCGATGATCGCCGATGGCATCACGCTGGAGACCGTTGATGGCGTTCTGCATGTCAATCGCGATAGCGATAAGAATGCGGCTTTTCATGGTCTGACCCGCGCACTGGTCTTCAATGCAGTGCAGGGTGTGACCGTAGGCTGGACCAAAGAACTGGATATCGTCGGCATCGGCTATCGCGCCGAGTTGAAGGGCAAGGGCACAGTGGTTTTCACCCTGGGCTACTCCCACCAGATCGAAGTTCCCCTGCCTTCCGGTATCGATGTAGCCATCGATCCCAAGCAGACGCACCTGACGATCACCGGTATCGATCGCCAGAAGGTTGGCCAGGTGGCCGCCGATATGCGTTCGCTGCGCAAGCCCGATCCGTACAAGAACAAGGGCGTGCGTTACACGGGCGAGAAGCTGAAGAAGAAGGCCGGCAAGACGGGCTCCAAGTAATCAAGGCAGCCATTAGCTTCTAGCCGCTAGCTGCTAGCTCATTTCAGTGGGACGATCAGTATGATACTTCCCGCGGTGAGCTAAAAGCTGGCAGCTAGCAGCTAGAAGCTGCTTTACAACCGAACGGCGCGGCCAGGCTGCTCCGCTTCTAGGAACGAGAGATCATGATTACCCAGACTCAACGCAACGAAATTCGCCAACGGATCCATGCGCGCATCCGCGCCAAGATTTCTGGCACCGCTGAGCGCCCGCGGCTGAATGTATTCCGCTCGCTCAACCACATCTACGCGCAGCTGATCGATGATCAGCAGGGTGTGACCCTGGCCTCGGCCTCTTCGATGTCGCTCAAGCTCAAGACCGGCGGCAATGTTGAGACGGCCAAGCTGGTCGGCAAGGCAGTCGCCGAAGTGGGCGTCGCCAAGGGCGTGAAGAAGGTGGTCTTCGATCGTGGCGGCTTCCTCTATCACGGTCGCATCAAGGCTTTGGCCGATGCTGCTCGTGAGGGCGGCCTCGACTTCTAATGCAGCTTCTAGCTTCTAGCTGCTAGCTAATAGCTACGGCGGTGGGAAGCGCGAAGGTTTGGTAGAGCAAGCATAAGCTGGCAGCTAGAAGCTAGAGGCTAGCAGCTCAAAAAGAGACGAGAGAGCAATGACGATCTTGAAGAAGAAACTCGATGCCAACCAGTACAACCTGAAGGATCAGGTGGTTTCCATTAACCGCGTGACCAAGGTCGTCAAGGGCGGCAAGAATATGTCGTTCGCAGCGTTGGTAGTGGTCGGCGACGCCGCTTCCGGCGTGGTCGGATACGGTTCGGGCAAGGCCAAGGAAGTTCCCCAGGCGATTCGCAAGGGGATCGAAGCGGCCAAGAAGAACCTGGTCCGCATCAACCTGACCGAGACCTCCATCCCTCACCTGGTTGTGGGCCATTATGGCGCAGGGCAGGTTCTGCTCAAGCCGGCACCCGAAGGTACTGGCGTTATCGCTGGCGGAGCAGTGCGCGCCGTGATGACCTCGGCCGGTGTGCAGAATGTGCTCAGCAAGTGCCTGGGCACTGCCAACCCGCACAACGTCATCAAGGCGACTTTTGACGCCCTGATCCAGTTGCGCGATCGCGCCGAAGTTGCCGCCATGCGTGGCAAATCTGTCGAGGAGCTTTAATCATGGCCGAGACCAAGATGATCCGCATCGAATACTACCGCTCCAAGAACTCCACGCCTTACAAGCACAAGGCAGTGGTCAAGGGCTTGGGCTTCACGCGCCTCAATCAGATTGTTGAGCGTGTGGACAACGAATCCATCCGTGGCATGGTCAAGACCATTCCCCACCTGGTTCGGATTTTAGAAAGCTAGCTGCTAGCTTTTAGCTGCTAGCTTCTAGCTAAGTCTGGTTAGGCCAAATCATGGCTATTTTGAACCAACCTTAGCTAGAAGCTGAGCGCTGAAAGCTGGAAGCTGCATGAACGCGAGTCGAGCTGGGCAACCCGTTCGGCGCTACAGCGAGGAAATAACATGGCATTGAATCTTTCGAATCTGCGCGCTCCCCGTAAGGCAAATACGGAGCGCAAGCGTGTCGGCCGCGGTATGGGCTCCGGCATGGGTAAGACTGCAACCCGTGGCCATGATGGTCAGGGATCGCGCTCCGGCTTCAGCCTGATGCGTGGCTTTGAAGGCGGCCAGATGCCGCTGCATCGCCGTCTGCCCAAGCGTGGCTTTACCAACATCTTCCGCGTGGAGTACACGGTTCTCAACGTCGACCGTCTTGAGTCGGTCGGTGTTGCCGAGATCACCCTGGATGACTACAAGAAGCTTGGTCTGGCTTCGAGCAAGAAGGCTCTGATCAAGATCCTCGGCTCCGGTGAACTGACCACGGCGATCACCGTTCACGCCCACAAGTTCTCCAAGTCGGCGGTCGAGAAGATCGAAAAGGCCGGCGGCAAGGTCATCGTTTTGGGCGGCACCACCGCTCCGGCGGCGGTCTAAGCGCTACGGATACTCCCCAGGTCTCCTCACGAGGCCTGGGGCTTCTAATCTTAAGGCTTTTCGGGATAAATGTGTGCCCCGAAGGCTCGTCAGGCGACAGAACCAGCCTGGCGCGGGTAAGATGGCTGTGCAATGATTCAGGCGGCGTCAAACGCCCCTAAAGCGGATACCTCATCATGCTTGAGAAGTTTCTTAATATCTTCCGGATCCCTGACCTGCGCAAGCGGGTGCTCTTCACCCTTGGCGTACTGGCCGTATTTCGCTTGGGCGCGCACATCCCCACCCCTGGCGTCAATTCCCACCTGTTGGAGCAGTTGTTCAGCTCGCAGGGCGGTTCCGCGCTCGGCCTGATGGATCTGTTCGGCGGCGGCAACCTGCGCCGTATGACCATCTTCGCCCTGGGCATCATGCCCTACATCACGGCGTCGATCATCTTCCAGTTGTTGACTGTGGTCTATGAGCCTTTGGCCCGCATCCAGAAGGAAGGCGAACTTGGCCGTCGCAAGATCACCCAGTGGACCCGTTACATGACAGTCATCCTGGGCGCTTTGCAGTCGACCGGCATTGCCTTCATGCTGACGCGTGGCGGCATGGTCCTGAATCCCGGCTTCGGCTTCATCGTCATGACGGTTCTGACCCTGACCACCGGTACCGCCTTCATCATGTGGCTGGGTGAGCAGATCACTGACCGCGGCATCGGCAACGGCATGAGCCTGCTGATCTTCTCTGGCATCATCGCCGGACTGCCTCGCGGCGTGGCTGAAATTATCCAGAAGGTTCAGACCAATGCCTGGGGTTCGCTGACCGCCATCGTCGTCCTGCTCTTGCTGGCCGGCATGATTGCTGTCGTTGCGTTCATCGTCTTTGTGGAGCGCTCCGAGCGCCGCATTCCCATCCAGAGCGCCCGCCGTGTTGTCGGCCGTCGCATGATGGGCGGCCAGTCGAGCCATCTGCCCCTGAAGGTGAACTCCGGCGGCGTGATGCCGGTGATCTTTGCCTCATCCATCCTCTCCGTGCCGTTGATGGCCGGGCAGATGGAGTGGGTGCAGAACAACCGCTTCCTCTCCCAGTTGGTGCAGGCGATGCAGCCCGGATACCCGTGGTACGAGATCCTTTACGTCCTGGGCATCATCTTCTTCGCCTACTTCTACATCTCCATCGTGATGAAGCCGGATGACATCGCCGACAACTTCCGCAAGTCGGGTTCGTTCATCCCTGGCATCCGTCCGGGCAAGCGCACTTCGGATTTCATCAACGACATTCTGACTCGTATCACCCTGGTGGGCGCGTGTTACCTGATCATCATCTCGCTGGTCCCCACCTTCTTGATCTCCGGCATCCGTTTCGACAAGCTTTGGCTGATCGGTCGGGTCTTTGAAAGTCTGCCGAACTGGATGACGCATGGTATGAATGTAAACTTCTACTTCGGCGGCACTTCGTTGCTGATCGTAGTTGGTGTGGCCATGGATACCGTCAACCAGATCGAATCGCAGCTGATCATGCGCCACTATGACGGCTTTTCCCCGCGCTCCGGTCGCATCCGCGGAAGGAAAACCTGGTAATGGCATCATCTGCTTGTACAGTGGAAAATGGCCGGGAGGCGGTGTCGTTGACCGCCCCTGGCCCTATTCTTTTGTTGGGCGCGCCGGGCGTGGGCAAGGGAACCCAGGCCAAGGAACTGGTGAAACTGTGGAACATTCCGCAGATCTCCACCGGCGATCTGTTGCGCGACCATGTGACTCGGGGTACCGAGCTGGGCAAGACCGCCAAGGAACTGATGGGCCGTGGCGAGCTGGTTCCCGATTCGCTGGTGAACGAGATGGTTGCGGTTCGCCTTAAGGAGCCGGATACCCGACGGGGCTACATTCTCGACGGATTCCCTCGCACTCTGCCTCAGGCACACTGGCTCGACGGCCGGTTGGCTGCGGCGGGAGAGACGATCCCCGTGGTTGCCGTCAGCATTCAGGTGGACTATAATCAGTTATTGCGCCGCATCACTGGCCGCAGAAGCTGTCCAACCTGCGGAGCCATCTACAATCTTTACGGAAAACCCCCTCAAAAGGCCGGTTTCTGCGATGTGGATGGGAGTGCGCTGGCGCAACGAGCCGACGATACGGAGAAGGTCTTTGAAGAGCGGATGCGTGCCTACTCCGCGCTGACAGCTCCGGTAGTCGAGCACTATCGCGCCCTGGGGCGCTTCGCGGAAGTGGATGGAGACCGGCCGATCCTGGAGATCGCGTCTGGAATCATTACGGCGGTAGAACGGTTGAGAAGCTAGGTTGAAGTGATCAGGTGTCAGTTTTCAGTTGTCAGGGGTGGCGGGGTTTTGTAAATCCAAACACACCGTAACTGACAACTGACAACTGATCACTGACAACTTGAACACCGAAAGCTGGCAGAGTTGGCAGTCGTACTCAAAACGGGTAAAGAGATCGAGAAGATGCGGGTAGCGGGCCGGGTGGTCCGCGAGACTTTGGATCTGGTGCGCAGCCTGGTGAAGCCGGGCGTGACCACGCTGGATCTGGAGAATGCCGCCGAGGCGTTTATCGCCTCGAAGGGCGCCAAGCCCGCGTTCAAGGGCTATCACGGCTTTCCCTGCGTGCTTTGTACCTCGGTGAATGGCGAAGTGGTGCACGGCATCCCTTCCGCCAAGCGGGTACTACGGGAAGGCGAGATCGTTTCGGTCGATTGTGGCGCGATTGTCGAAGGATTCTTCGGCGACGCGGCGATTACCGTGCCGGTGGGTGAGAAGATTCATCCCGATACGGCCCGGTTGCTCAAGGTTACCGAAGCTTCGCTGTACGCGGCCATCGACGTGGTACGTCCCGGCGCGACACTGGGCGATGTGGGCTGGGCGGTACAGAAGGTTGTTGAAGCCGAGGGCTTTTCGGTGGTTCGGGATTTTGTGGGCCACGGAATCGGTTCACGGATGCATGAAGATCCGCAGGTGCCGAACTTCGGTACGGCGGGGCGCGGCATGAAGCTGCGCGAAGGTATGGTGATCGCCATCGAGCCGATGGTGAACGCTGGCAAACCGGATGTTCAGGTGCTGAAAGACGGTTGGACGGCAATCACGGTGGATGGCAGCATGAGCGCTCATTTTGAGCACACAGTGGCGGTGACGGCCACTGGAGCGAGAATTCTGACCGACTAGCAGGCTCGGTCGAACCAGCCGGGTCGCGGGAGCGGCGCTGGCAGAAGCGGAAAACAGTTTGTCGAAGGAAGACGCGATTGAGGTTATGGCAGTGGTCATCGAGACCCTGCCGAACGCCATGTTCAAGGTCAAGCTCGAGAACAATCACGAGGTCCTGGCCCATGTCTCGGGAAGGATGCGCAAGAACTTCATCCGCATTCTGCCGGGAGACCGCGTGGCCGTAGAGCTGAGCCCCTACGATCTGAATCGCGGGCGCATTGTCTACCGCTACAAATGAGCTTTTAGCTTCTAGTCTCCAGCTTCTGGCTGGAGGCGAGAAGCCGAATGGGAGCCGCCGTCTTATAGTGGCTCCAAATCAGGGAACAAAAGCTGGAAGCTGGCAGTTGGAAGCTGGTAACTCGCTTTTTCCCCACTCCATCCGCCCGCCCTCAGGGGAGCGCGGAGAAGGGCAACACGAAAATGAAAGTCCGTGCATCCGTCAAGAAGATTTGCGTCAAGTGCAAGGTCATCACCCGCCACGGCGTGGTTCGCGTGATCTGTGAGAACGCAAAGCATAAGCAGCGTCAGGGATAGTTGAGTCCTGGCTTTAACGGAAGACTCCACGAGAGGGAACAGGGAACAGGGAATAGGGAACAGGGAATGCCGGTTTAATACCACATTTCTGATCCCTGTTCCCTGATCCCTGATCCCTTCGGACAAGGGCTAGTTAGCTTGATTCAAGGCTTGCGATGAACCCCTGGAGGCGTCCCGTTCCACCCGTGCGAACCGGTTCAGGCCGGGGGCACACAACCAAAGTGGCAAAAGGAATTTCCATGGCACGTATTGCTGGCGTCGATCTGCCCCGCAACAAGCAGGCACGAATCGCGCTTACGTACATCTACGGCATCGGTGATCCTCGCGCGGCCAAGATCCTGGAGAAGGCGAATGTCGATCCCTTCAAAAAGATCCAGGACCTGAGCGAAGAAGAGGTCAACCACATCCGCCAGGTGATTGAGGACGAAGGAAACGTCGAGGGTGACCTGCGCAAGGACATCTCGATGCACATCAAGCGCCTCATCGAGATCCAAAGCTATCGTGGCTCGCGTCATCGCCGGGGTTTGCCGGTGCACGGACAGCGTACTCACACCAACGCTCGCACCCGCAAGGGCCCCCGTAAGGGCACTGTGGCTGGCAAGAAGAAAGCGACGAAATAGCAATGGCGAAACCAGAGCAGAAGGCCGGTAAGTCCGGCAAGGCCGCAAAGAACAAGAAATTCAAGAAGCGGGAACGGAAGAATGTGCCATTTGGCATCGCGCACATTCAGGCTTCTTTCAACAACACCATTGTCACCATCACCGACCAGGTGGGCAACACGCTGAGCTGGAAGAGCTCGGGCTCGTTGGGCTTCCGCGGCTCGCGTAAGGGAACTCCCTTCGCGGCGCAGCAGGCAGCTTCCAACGCCGCCAGCGCAGCGCGCGATCACGGCATGCGTGCCGTTGATGTGCGCGTCGCCGGTCCTGGTTCGGGCCGCGAGTCGGCGATCCGTGCTTTGGCCGCCGCCGGTATCGAGGTGCGCTCCATCCGCGACGTTACGCCGGTGCCGCACAACGGCTGCCGTCCGCCCAAGCGCCGTCGCGTTTAAGTGCAGCTTACAGCGGACAGCGAACAGCATACAGTTTGCGGCGTGAGCCGTTTTCTGGTCTGTCGCTGTCTGCAGAACTGTTAGCTGACCGCTGTTTGCTGTCCGCTAACACATGGGCCGGGATGAAGCGCTTCTGGATCAAGAGTCCGGAGGACCGTAAACCGGCCGTCATCCGTAGTCAGGAGAAGAAATGGCACGTTATACCGGAGCAGTTTGCCGCCTTTGCAGGCGTGAAGCCACCAAGCTTTTTTTGAAGGGCGCCAAGTGCGCCTCCGAGCATTGCCCGCTGGAGAAGCGCAACTTCCCCCCCGGCATGCACGGCAAGGACCGCAAGGCGAAGATCGTAGGCTACGGCCTGCAGTTGCATGAGAAGCAGAAGGCCAAGCGTATGTACTTCACGCTGGAAGGCCAGTTCCGCGAGTACTACGAAAAGGCCAACCGCGCCCCCGGCGTTACCGGCGAATTGCTCATTCAGCAGTTGGAGCGTCGTCTGGACAACGTTGCATTCCGTCTGGGCTTTGCCATCAGCCGCCGTCAGGCGCGCCAGGTGGTCCGTCACGGCCATGTCAACGTCAACGGCCGCAAGGTGAACATTCCCTCCTACCAGGTCAAGGTGGGTGATGAGATCTCGATCCGCGAGAGCGCGAAGAAGTTGATCATCATCGAGCAGGGCACCCAGTACGCCGCGCAGAACCCGGTTCCGGCCTGGCTGGAAGCGAGCTTCGAGAACATGTCGGGCCGCATCCTCAGCCTGCCCAAGCGCACCGACGTCAACCTGCCCATCAACGAGCAGCTGATCGTCGAACTGTACAGCAAGTAAGTAGTACAGGGACTAAGGGACTAGGGACTAAGGGACTGATTCACGTTGTTGGTATAAGCGTGTTTCGAGTCCCTTAGTCCCTCAGTCCCACAGTCCCTGCATCCCACACGAAGGAGAACTTGCGCGGCCGCCGCAAAATGCATCGCGACGTTAGCTGCGTGGGAATTGCGAGAGAGATATGCTTTGGAGAGGATTTCAAAAACCTAAGCGCTTGGCGGTAGACGCCGAAACGCTGACCAACACCTTCGGCAAGTTCAGCGCTCAGCCCTTCGAGCGCGGCTTCGGCACCACCATCGGCAATGCGCTTCGCCGCACCCTGCTCAGCTCCATCGAGGGCGCAGCAGTGACCGCGATTCGCATCGAGGGTGTGTTGCACGAGTTTCAATCCATCACCGGCGTGGTTGAGGATGCGACAGACATCATCCTGAACCTGAAGCAGGTGCCCTTCAAGCTGGCAGGCGAAGGCCCGAAGGCGCTCTATCTGCGCGCCGATCAGCCTGGCGTGGTGACTTCGGGGATGATTGAGGCCGACGGCGACGTCGAGATTCTCGACAAGGACATCTATATCGCTACCGTCTCTGAGGGTGGCAAGCTGGACATGGAGATGCGTCTCAAGCGTGGGCGCGGCTATGTTTCAGCCGACAAGAACTTCGACGCCGACCTGGGCATTGGTTTTATCCCGGTGGATTCGGTGCACTCTCCCGTGCGCCGCGTGAACTACATCGTGGAAGCCGCTCGTCTGGGCCAGATCACCGATTACGACAAGCTCACTCTCGAAGTGTGGACCAATGGAGCTGTTCAGCCCGCCGACGCCGTCGGTCTGGCCGCCAAGCTGCTCAAGGACCACATGAACATCTTCATCAACTTCGAGGAGGAAATCGAGGCCGAGGCGCGTGGCGAAGAAGGCCGCATCATGCTGCGCAACGACAACCTCAATCGCTCGGTGGAAGAACTGGAACTCTCGGTCCGCAGCTATAACTGCCTCAAGAACGCCAATATCCAGACCATCGGAGAACTGGTGCAGAAGACCGAGGCAGAGATGCTCAAGACCAAGAACTTCGGTCGCAAGAGCCTGAACGAGATCAAGGAAATCCTCGCCCAGATGGGACTTTCACTGGGAATGAAGATTGACGAAAACGGCAATGCCGTCCCCGGACCCACCAGTATTCCTCCCGCCACCGCTCTGGCCGCAGGCTATAGCCGCTATGACGATGAGGATGAGCCGCTGGATTCCGTTGACCTGCAGCTGCCCACCGAGACCGAGAACTTTTAAGAACAGGGACTGAGGGACTAAGGGACCAGGGACTAGAAAGGCGGCCAGCGCTTAGTCCCTTAGTCCCGAGTTCCGAGTCCCTAGAAGAAAGAGAGTTGCATCATGCGCCATCGCAATGGAGGATTCAAGCTCGGACGTAACACCGCCCATCGTCGCGCTCTTCTGCGCAACCTGGTCACGTCCGTTATCGTCGAAGACCGTGTCCACACCACCGTGACCAAGGCCAAGGCCGTCCGTCCGCTGGTGGAGAAGATGATTACCCTGGGCAAGAAGGGCGATGTAGCATCGCGCCGTCACGCTCTGGCTTTCCTCATGACCGACGCTTCCGTCACCCGCCTCTTTGAGGTGGTTGCACCCCGCTACACCGACCGTCAGGGCGGCTACCTGCGCATCGTTCGCGCCGGCTTCCGCAAGGGCGACGGTGGCGAAACCGCTTTCATCGAGCTCCTCGGAGCCGAAAAGCAGCTCGATGCCAAGAAGGCGAAGCGCGACGAGATCAAGGCCAAGAAGCGCGCCGATCTGGAAAAGCAGATGGAAGAAGCCAAGAAGGACGAAGAGAACGGCGAACAGGCCGCATAACTTCTTCTTGCGGGCAAGATCGACGGGCGCATCCCTCCATGGGGTGCGCCCGTTTTTCCTTACTGAACATCACAAGTTAAAAATTACTGCAGATTATGAACGCCGCAACTTCCTCTTGCTATCTGCCTTCGACCAATAAGAGAATTCAGGAGCGTAGAGTTCGCCCGTAAGATCGGCAGCACGCTGTTGAATTTGCTCTTGTGCCTCAGTGATTGCGCGGTTATAGATTACCGGCCCAACCTCTTCCAGAAAGTAATCCAGGAGCAGTCCTGCCGGCAGATTGCCGATCGGCTCCTGCATATTCTCTTCGAAGTAGCGTTGCAGAGAGGCGATGGCGGTGGTGCGGGTCGGCTTGTTGAGTTCAATCGTCGGCAACGGTCCGTACTCCTCTGGGGAACCTCTGTTCAGTTTGATGGTTTGCATGGGAACGGCTTTTGAGCGGTTCCAGAATAGCTATGCCCAAGATAGTTTGTGCAAGGTCGCCACTCGCTGTTGCTCGCGTCGATTTGAAGGGATAGGCCCTGGGTACACCAATTCTGGAACCGCTGTAGCCGTGCCGATACGGGGTAAAAAATGCGGGCATTGCCAAGTACTGCGACGGACCGTCCAGTCACGGGGCTACCGTATGAACTTCCACCTCTTGTTTTGCCCATTGTGCCAATAGCTTCTCGGCGGGAAGCGGGTGGCCATAAAGCCATCCCTGGCCTAGCAGAGCAGGCTGTTTGCCGGCAAAATACGCTGCCTGTTCGACGGTCTCAATCCCTTCGACAACCACCTGCAGACCAAGTGTCTCCGCCATGGCCAGCATCTGCGGCAACAGAGAGAGAGTAAACGCTTCAGTCCCAATGGACTGGGTGAAGACCTTATCGATCTTGATGGCCTGGATGGCGAAATCTTTCAGGTAGGCCAAGCTCGAATATCCGGTGCCAAAATCATCGATGTACGTCGCAAAGCCGGCTTGGCGGAGTGTGCTGATGGACTCGCCTACCTGTTTCTTGAGCGCCGTCTGACTCTCCGTGATCTCAATGACAATGGAGCGCGGCGAAAGATTGAAACGGCGCAGGCAGGAATTCAGGTAAGGAAGCAAACGGTCTTCCTGCAGGTCCAGCGCTGAAACGTTGACATGGATGCGGTGTTCCGGACGTTCCTGCAAATAGGCCGCGAATTCAGTGAGCGAGCGTTCGATGACGTAATAAGTAAGCCGGTTGATGAGTCCCCGCTCTTCAGCAACGCGCACAAAAATCTCTGGACTGACGGCATATCCAGCCTCATCGGTCCAGCGCGCAAGAGCTTCCACGGCAACAACTTTTCCGCTGTCAATCTCCACGATTGGCTGGTAAACCATATGGATTTGATCTCTCTGTAGAGCGCGCAGCAACTGGCTGGGAAGACTCTGGTTGTAGGCCATGAATAGGAAGATGCCCAGCATTGGAAGCAGTCCGAGTACTGCTCCAATGATCGTATCGCTGGCAATTTGACTTCGGTTATTCCAGAGCGCCTCCCGATACGATTCAAACGCGCTGACGCAAAAATAATCCTCTTTCGAGCAAAGAGTCACATAGTGTATGTCCCCGATGAATCCAATCGAGTCGCGATCCCGGATGGCTGTGGGATATTGAGAAGGCGTCCCATGAGGCCGAATCATGACGTGCCGATCTTCGTCCAGAATGCTGCCTTCCATATAAGTCTTCGAACGTGGCCAGCGGGAATTGAGGGCAGGATCTTCTACGGTGTAAAATCCGTTTCGCGCGAAGAAATAAACTGTATGGGGTGAGGTGTAGGGCGCGACATTGCGATAAAGTTTGAGACCGTCCGGCCGGGTAAGCAGAGGCTCGGGAATGGGGTGACGCAGTTGATCCCCGCTGTAGATTGCTGAGCAGGCTAGATGGCCGCCCTGGATTCGCCCAAGATCATGAAGGGTCTCTGAATAAAAGATCTTCTGCCGAAAGAAGGCCTGTTCGTCGCGGGAGCAGGGTGGGAAAGAAGTCGCGGCGAGTGTCGCTAGAAGTTGATTAGCCTCTCGTACCAGAGTGACATAGGGCGTCATGCGAGTGCGTGCCGCTTCAGTCAGTCGCATCTCAGATTGATATCTGGTCTGCTGTCGTGCGAAGAGGTAGCCTATTCCAGCTCCCAGAAGCCCAGCCAGCAAGCCAGCCAGAACGCCCACTGAACGTCTTGTTGACCCTCTCCGCATGGTCACGGCAGATTCCTCGAGAGTGCCCTCAGAGTAACAGACAATTGCTTGCCTAAGGCAATGCGCACAGCAATCTATGTGCGCAGGTACTAGACGATTTCATGGGTCAGCTTCTTCGCCTGGAAGATGCGCAGGTAGAGATAGACCAGTAGTTGCAGTGTAACGGCCCCGGAGCAATCCAGCAGGACGTCCACAGGCGTTCCTGTCCGATTCGGCAGGAAGGTCTGGTGCCACTCGTCACAGCTGGCGATGGCTGCCGTGCCTAACAAGGCCAACAACGCATCCTGAAAGAAGCGGGAGTGGGGTAGCGTTCGCCACCAGCCGCGCAACCAAAACAAGCCTATGATGCCGTAGCCGGTGAAATGGCCGGACTTGCGAATGCAATGGTGGATGATATCCCAGTTGGCGTCATTGACCTGTCCAAAGAGAGCGGTATAAAAAGACCGCAGTGGTCCGGAGGTATGATCCGATCCGAACCACTCAGTGGATTCCAGCAATATTACGGCGATACCCAGGGCGACCGGCCACCAGCTACTGATCCGGTAGCGCCAGCTCGACGGATTATTCGACGTGGTAATTGGGAGCCTCCCGGGTGATGATGACGTCGTGGACGTGGCTCTCGCGCAGGCCAGCGCCGGAGATGCGAACAAACTGCGCCTTCTCCTGCAATTCGGTGATTGTCGAGCAGCCCAGGTAGCCCATGCCGGAGCGCAAGCCGCCAACCAGCTGGAAGACCATCGACTCCAGTGGTCCACGGTAAGGAACACGGCCCTCGATGCCTTCGGGTACAAACTTGGCCAGACGGTTCTGGCTGCCGCTCTCGCGTTGCACAACGCCCTGTGCGCTGCCCTGCGCGGCTTCCAGATCGGTGTTGGACTGGAAGTAGCGCTCGCCTGATCCCTGGCTCATGGCAGAGAGTGAACCCATGCCGCGATAGGTCTTGAAGCTGCGGCCCTGATAGAGGATGGTCTCGCCGGGGCTCTCGTCCACGCCGGCGAAGAGGGAGCCGATCATGATGGAGCTGGCGCCGGCCGCGATGGCCTTGGTGATCTCGCCCGAGTACTTGATACCGCCGTCGGCGATGACTGGAATGCCGTGTTGGCTGGCGGCGCGATAGGCCTCGGCAATGGCTGTGATCTGCGGCATGCCCGCGCCGGTAACCATGCGGGTGGTGCAGATGGAGCCGGGGCCGATACCCACCTTGATAGCGTCAGCGCCAGCGTCGATCAGGGCCATGGCGCCGTCGTAGGTGGCGACGTTACCGGCCAGCAGGCCGACGTTGGGGAATGCCTTCTTTACTTCACGAACCGCTTCAAGCACGCGCGAGGAGTGGCCGTGCGCCGAATCGATAGCCAACACGTCGGCGCGGGCGCGCACCAGCTCGGCGGCGCGCTCCAAAAAGTCGCCCGTCGCTCCGATGGCTCCGCCCACGCGCAGACGGCCCTGGTCGTCCTTGCTGGCGTTGGGGTACTTCAACTTCTTCTGGATGTCCTTGACCGTGATCAGGCCCTTGAGCTCGTACTGATCGTTGACCACCAGCAGCTTTTCGACGCGGTGATGGTGCAGGATCTGCTCCGCCTCTTCCAGCGTGGTGCCGACCGGGACGGTGATTAGGTTTTCCTTGGTCATCACGTCGCCGATGGGAATGTCGGTGCGGGTCTCGAAGCGCAGATCGCGGTTGGTCAAGATGCCGACCAACTTGGTTCCGCGGGTCACTGGCACGCCCGAAATCTTGAAGCGGCGCATCACGTCCAGAGCGTCGCTGATCATCTGATCGGGACCAATGGTCACCGGATCGACGATCATGCCGCTCTCGGAGCGCTTCACCTTGTCGATCTCGCCGGCCTGTTCGGAGATGGAAAGATTGCGGTGAACGATGCCGATGCCGCCGGCCTGGGCCATGGCGATGGCCATGCGCGACTCGGTCACGGTGTCCATGGCCGAGGAGAGCAGGGGAGTGTTGAGCGTGATCTCGCGGGTCAGCTGAGTCTGGGTGCTGACCTGGGCGGGTACAACGTCGCTGTAGGCAGGCACCAGCAACACGTCATCAAAGGTGAGGGCTTCGGGAAGATTTTGGGTTAGCATATGCTCGGATGCGCCTGGCGGCTCTGGGACTTGAGTCCCGGCACGGCAGGCGCTTCGTACTATTATACCGGCGATGAGAGCGAAGCGCCGGAAAGTGCGGTAATCCGTCCTGTTACAAATTCCCGGATCAGGCGGACAGTGGGACTCACCGTGCGCATTGAGGCAAGCCCGGCAAAGAATTTGCGCCGAAAGAAGAGCAGTGGAGTTGGTCAGTTACCGCGCAGCACAGCAAAAGTAACAGGCGTAAAACGGAATCAGGCAAAGCCAAAGGCGGCAAAGGCAACACGCAGTCCCGTCGCTGCGTAGGCTCGAAAATTCAATTCCGAAGTGTGTGCGAACTGGTTCTTCGATTTCACTCCCCAGGTTTCTTCCTCATGGACTCGACAAAACTATCACTGAGGGTGTCGAAATTGGGCATCTTAGCTTCTCTGGCCCAGGCAGGGAAGCTTTGGTAGGCCTCGGGGAAGCGTTCGATTAGACCTATTTTTTCAGCTATATCGGGGCTGATACGCAAATGGATTCTCTCCGCGCTGCCCAAACTCAAAACTATGTAATTTCTGAAGAGACCGCCCGTAGTAGAGATTTGAATCTCGTTCCATGGTATGCGCAATGGCGGATGGCCGATGCGGAAGAGGAATTTTAATGAGAGGTACAACGCGTCGTCTGCAGATGTTAGATGCAGAGCACCACTATAATTCGTCCAATATCGAAAGTAAGCCGCAGAAAACAGCGTACCGGTGGAACGTATTTCGCCAGTGGGTTCGAAAGTTCGGCGGAATCTCCTGGCAAGCGTCGCCCAGCCATCCATCTGATTGCTGATAAATAGAATCAGAACCCAGAGAGTCACGAAAAGCAAAGCTGGATAGTATTTAGGGTCGAAGTTAAGCTCCATTCCGTTCATTCGAGGCCTCTATGGTTTGTGAGACTATACCGCGGTTTCAGCGTTTTTAGCTGCATTGAGAAGCCCGCGCAAAGCCTTATTGACGGCCTCGGCATTCGGGAAAGCTGCGGAAACGTCAGGAGCCAGCGTCACCATCACCACATCTTGCGGGAAACGATTTGCGTATTTTCCGCGAACACCGCCGCTCATGTCGTACTCCGGGCGCATGGTATCTTCGTATTTTTTGGACTCATCCGTTTTTGTAGTCATCGCGTTCACTCCGCGTTGGCACTCGTGCGCTGATGATGCGTAATTCGTCCGGATCTTCGGTATGGGCCACCAATAAGAGCCGTTGATTGCATGATAGTCCAAGAGTGAGAAATCTGTTCTCCTCCAGCGAGTGATCGAGATCGGGCTTGGTTACCGACAGACGATCTTTGAATACCGTGAGAGCTTCCTCGAAGGAAACTTTGTGTTTGCGAAGGTTCACCCACGCCTTGCGAGGATTCCAGCGAATCTCCGGCTCGGGCGTGGGCTCGTGCATCGCTGCCTACACCCCCACCGGGAACGGCCTCGGGCTGGTTTCTTCGTCGCTGGCGGGCGGGCTGCTCTTGAAGCGCTCGAAGCGGCCTTGCAGCAGGCTCATCAGGCCGGTGTACCAGAAGCCCACCACAAACAAGATCAGGAAGGGCGCGGTGAAGTAGTTGTGATTCGAGAAGGTGTAGAGGATCGCGGCCATGAACCACGCGCCCAGCGCCATCTCGATCCACGGGGCCAGCACCAGCCGCTTGCGGTACTTGTTGGCCTGGGATTTCTCGCCCTTCTTGGTCACGCGGAACTTCGGCGTGCGCACAAAGGCGCTCTTCACGCCAAAGATGGCTTCCATCACCGCTTTGCTGTTGGTCACTGTCAGCCCAATGCCGATAGCCATCAGCATGGGAAGGTAGAGCAGGGTCTTCATCCAGGTTTTGGGATAGAGTTCCCGCTGGCTCAGGGCGTAGAAGACGGCGATGGAGGCTGTCGAGGCCGTGAACAGCGGCACATCGATCAGCAGCATTTGGAACCAGCCCTGGTAGAAGCGGCAGATCATCGACGGAACCAGCAGTGCGGTCATGATCACCATCAGCGGGTAGGCGATGTTGGCGGTCAGGTGATAGACCGACTCGATCTTGCGCTTGCGGGTCATGGTGGATTTGGAACTGAAGATCTGCGGCAGCAGCTTGATCGAGACCTGGATCAGTCCCTTGGCCCAGCGGGCTTGTTGGGTCTTGAAGGCGCTCATCTCGATGGGCAGTTCCGAGGGGCACTCGACTTCGGGCAGGTACTTGAAGCGCCATCCGGCCATTTGCGAGCGATAGCTGAGGTCGGTGTCTTCGGTGAGGGTGTCGTGTTGCCAGCCGCCGCCGTCGACGATGGCCTGACGCCGCCACATGCCGGCGGTGCCATTGAAGTTGAAGAACTCGCCCGTCCTGACGCGAGAGCCGTGTTCGATGACGAAGTGGGCGTCGAGCAGGATGGCTTCGATCTGGGTCAGCAGGCTGTAGTCGCGGTTGAGGTGAGTCCAGCGGGTCTGCACCATGCCTACGCCGGGCTCGGCGAAGTGGTGGATGACCTTCATGATCCAGTCGGTGGGCGGCACAAAGTCGGCGTCGAAGATGGCCACAAACTCGCCCTTGGCCACGTTCAGGCCCTCGTCCAGCGCTCCGGCCTTGTATCCATGCCGGTTGTCGCGGTGGATGTAGACGATGGGATGTCCCAGAGCGGCATAGCGCTCCACGATGTCCGCCGCCACCTTCTGGGTCTCATCGATGGAGTCATCGAGGACCTGGATCTCCAGCCGGTCCTTGGGGTACTCCATGGCGCAGACCGCCTCGATCAGCCGGTCGATCACGAACTGCTCGTTGAACATGGGCAGTTGGATCGTCACCCGCGGCAGTTCGTCGAAGTGCATCGGCGGGTTGGGATCGTAGTTCTTGCGGTACTTGAAGTACTGGTAGCACATCGTATAGCGGTGAACGCCGTAGATCGAGAGCACGATCATCACCAGGAAGTAGGGAATGAGCAGCGCCAGATCGAAGGGGTTCCAGTGATAGAGGCCCTTGAAGGTCTGGTCCGCGTCGATCATCGATTTGATGGTGTGACGGATGCCATTTTGCGAAGCAAAGGCAGCGGCCATCCGCGGCAGGTGCGCGCTATACAGGCTGACGGCAGAATTCAAAGAGTTTATCAATGCGACGAGCAGGGTGATGCCTCCACAATCCTAGGTACAAAAATTGTACGCCAAGCAGGAGACTTACACGTCGGCTGGAAGTGCGACTTACTCTGGCCAGCGGATATGGTTGATGGTGTCAGGGTCGATGCCCTTCTCCAAAACATCCTGGCGGGCTTCAAGATAGCCGTCTTTGGTCATCGTATTGTTCAGGAAGAACTCGGCCAAACGCTCTGGAGTATAGATTTCAATTTCCGCTTCGGTTGGTTTGGCCGGAGGTTTTGCTGAAAGTTTTTCTGACTGCATGCGTGTCTCCTCCTGCTTTTGGACGGAAATCACGATCTCTACATCACAGAGTAGCGAATATCTTTCTGTTATGGGGGCTCACCGAGTTACCGGAGTTTCGCCAGAATGACAGGTTTTTCGGCGCTCAACACGTGAATTACCTCGCTGTCATCCAGCCCTGAATACTTTTTAGAAGTTATGTAGGCAGTTTTTTCGATGTAGCGACCGGAATGCGGATCTAAAATGTACGTCCTGATCTGGTAACGGTGAGGAGAAGAAGAGCAATCTCTATATCGAACCGATAGAATGACTTGCGAAAGGTCTTTCCACCCATGAGCCATCCCAGAATTCACGTTCCCAAGCCGCTGGCAAAGCGCAATAAATCGGTAGAGATGGGGTTGGGCGCGGGAATGTTGTTTCTCATGCTGGTGTTTCTGTTGGGACGAGTGGTGCAATGTCCCTCCAATGAGAGCTATCAAACAGCGGAGGGATCAATTCAGGAGACTCGAATTGTTGTTGCTTACACTCAGGACAGCCAAACTGGCGGACACGTCTCTTATCGCATCGAGGCTCGGGTCCGTTATGAGCAGGACGGGCAGCAACAGGAGCGCTGGCTGACAGCTTCTGAAGTAACCGCTTGGCGGGAGTTCCTGCAAGCCCAACTTGCCAAGAAGCCGCAGCATTGTCTGGTCTATTGGAGCCCCAAGTACCCGGAAAATGCTCGATGCCGCTTGGAGAAAGCGGATTAACCTGCCCAGCGAGGATCAGGTCCACTCAGATCCATTTTTGCCAAATGAGACATTTGATTGATTATCACCCCGAGCGTTGTACACCGAATCCGCGTCTATGCGTCTATCCAATTGCTGCGCACATTTCTCACCATGATTACCTGTTTTTGAGTTGCCTGCGGTTGATTCTTCAGGAGGAGCAGGAAATGCAAGTACGCAAGAAATCCCTTTCCCTCGGACTCACTGTCGCTTGTGCGGCGGTTTTGACTGGTGTGGCGCTGCTTGTCGCCGGATGCACTTCCAATCTGGCCGGTAGCAGTGTCGGTACAACCGTCAATGCGGCGACGGCAACAGTGCCCATGGTGGTCACCGATGCGCCCAGTGACCAGTTGGTCGCGGCCAGTTTGACCCTGAACTCCATTGTGCTGACCGATTCCACGGGCGCCACCGCCAGCGTTCTCAGCACCCCGGAGACCTTTGAGGCCACCCACCTAGATGCAGTGCAGGAACCGTTGTTTTCCCCGGCGATTCCCGAAGATACTTACACCAGCGTGACGCTGACCTACGCCAACCCGGTGGTCTATTACGTTGACACCACCACCAAGCAGGTTGTCGAGGCGACCTCGACCCTGGCCAATACCACCCAGACCATCACCTTCGCTACCCCGCTTGTGGTCAACAAGACAACAACCTCGCTGCTGGTGGATTACCTGGTGGCGAATTCAGTGGCGCTCTCCGGTTCCACGGCGACCGTGACCCCAGCCTTTCATGTGACGATTGCCCCTATCTCCGCCCAGCCCACGAATGGAACCAATGGACTGCTCTGCGGCGTCAAGGGCAAGATTACTGCTCTCGGGACCAGCAGTTTCACCATCACCGACGGCAAGGGCATCTCCATGACCCTGGCGGTCAACTCCAGTACCCTCTTTCAGAACCTGACCAGCTTCTCCGATCTGGAAGTCGGAATGTTGGTCGAGGCGGATATCCAGATTCAGAGTGATGGCAGCCTGTTGGCGGTGCGCGTGGATGAAGAGGCCGCGCCCAAGGCCGCCATGCAACTGCTGGTTGGTCATGTGACCAGCGTGACCGGATCACCGGCCACCTCGTTCACCGAATTGGTGCATCAGAATGTGGGTGGCGCTTCCACGACGACTTCTTCCGTGGTTACCGACACCATCACCCTGAACAGTTCAACGGTCTTCGAACTGCCGGGCCGCTTTACAAAACTGAGTGGAGGCGTCGCGCCGTTTGCAGCCGTCTTCTCGGCCTCGACGATCTTTGCCGGGCAGAGCGTGAGTGTGGCCACTACCGGTGTTACCAGCAATGCTGCCACGGCGGTCAAAGTACGGCTCAATCCGCAGACCGTGCATGGAACCATTGCCAGCATCAATACCACCGGCGGAAACACGGTTTATACCTTGACCTTGCCCTCTGGCCATTGGCTCGCTACGCTGACCGGCCTGAGCACGGTGACCGTTTATGCCAACGGCAACCAGCAGGCCATCAACAGCACCTCGCCAGCGGTGGGCAGTAACATCCGCTTCAACGGCTTCCTGTTCAATGTGGGCGGTAAGTTGATTCTGCTGGCCGATGTGCAGGCGGACCCGCCGGGCAGTCCGATCGCGCCGGTGATCTGATCTCCAACCTCCTGGCAACCTACGGGGCGCTGCTGGTTCAGCAGCGCCCCGGTTTTTTGTGCCGGATTCTTCGTTTGAAGGCAGCGGGGCAGAGTTTCGTCGGTTGCAGTTTGGTCCCAACCCCTTTGCTGTGTTGAGAGTTCTGCTCATCCTGGGTTGGCGTTGGCCGATGAACAGAGTGCCAGCTTTGTGTTTGCTGATTGCATGGCTGTGCTGAAAGAGTTTCTGCCATGTTCGGTGCCCGTCTCAGCGTCTCCGCGCGATTCATGCTGGTGCTGTTGATCGGCTTTGCCTTGCAGGCGGGTATCTCGGTGGTTACGCTGCTCAAACTGCGCCAATCGCTGATGGAAGCGCGGACCGCGGAGGTGAAGCACCTGTTGGAGACGGCCTACTCCACGGTGTCGTTTTACCACGATCAATCCATCAAGGGACGGATGACCGACGCCCAGGCGCAACAGGCCGCCAAAGACGCCGTACGCGCCATGCACTATGACAACAACAATTATTTCTTTATCTGGACGCTGGATGGGGTTGGTGTCGCTCACGGTTCCCACCCGGAGTGGGAGGGTCTGAACCTGCTACAGCCGCCCGATGCCCAGCGTCTGCCGGTGGTCTCTTACATGGTGGCCAGGCTGGTTGAGGTCTGCAAGGTTAGCCCCAGAGAAGGCGTCACCACCTATCGCATATCCAAATACGGTGGCACGGTGCCGCTGGACAAGATTGCCTACACCAAGCTCTTTGCTCCCTGGGGCTGGTCGATTGGCACTGGCGCTTACGTCGACGACATCGACGCCACCTTCAACAAACAGGCATGGTCGATTCTGCGCATCTTCATCCTGATGATCGCTGTAGCCAGCTTCCTGACTTTTCTGCTGGGCCGCAATCTGGCGCAGGCGCTGATGCGGCTCTCGACGCGTGTGGCTGGCGTGGCCAAAGGAGAACTGGACGGCGAGGTGCCAGAGATCGACCGGGATGATGAAGTCGGAGTCATGGCCCGCTCCTTGCTGGTATTGCGTGATACCAGCAAGGAAGCGGTGGAGCTGCGGCTGGATCCTCTGACCGGCCTGCCCAGCCGTAAAGTGCTGATGGACCGGATCAGAACGGCATTGGCTTCGAGTGCGCGCAGCGGCCTTTATGGCGGTCTTATCCTAGTCGATCTGGACAAATTCAAGATGCTGAACGACTCGCAGGGCCACGATGCCGGCGACCTGTTGCTGTGCGAGGTGGCCCGCAGGCTGCTGGCTAGCGTGCGCGATGGAGACACTGTGGCACGGCTGGGCGGCGATGAGTTTGTCGTCGTGGTGAGCGAGATCAGCGTGAAGGAGAAAGCCGCCGCCAAGGCGCTTGAAAGTGTTGGCGAGAAGATTCTGGCGGTGCTCAATCTGCCCTTTCAACTGGGAGCAACGGCGCACAGCACCTCGGGCAGCGTTGGCCTGACGCTCTTCAAAGGAGATGAAGTCAGCGCAGGGGAGTTGCTCAAGCAGACTGACATGGCCATGTACAAGGCCAAGGATACCGGCCGCAATGCCTGCCGCTTCTTCGATCCGCTGATGGAAGCTACGGTACACGAGCGGATGGTGCTGGAGGCGGATCTGCGCCAGGCCATTGTGGAGCGTCAGTTCGAGCTTTATTACCAACCACAGGTGTCAAGCGATGAGCGGCTGATTGGCGGTGAAGCGCTGCTGCGCTGGAACCATCCCCGGCGGGGTGTTTTAGCTCCGGCACAGTTCATTTCCATGGCCGAGGAGACGGGGATGATTCTGCCGTTAGGCCGCTGGGTCTTTGAGACCGCCTGCCGGCAGATGATCCGGTGGGGAAAGATGCCAGAGATGGCTGACTTGAGACTCTCGATCAATGTGAGTTCGCGGCAGTTTCAGCAGGCGGATTTCGTCGAGAAGCTGCAGGTGATTCTCGATAACAGCGGTGTCGATCCCCGACGGTTGAAGCTGGAACTGACCGAAAGCCTGTGCATCGACGACGTCGACGCCGTCATTGCCAAGATGATAGCCTTGCGCGAACAGGGCGTGGGCTTCTCGCTGGACGACTTCGGCACCGGCTATTCCTCGCTCGCCTACCTCAAGCGCATGCCGCTGGAGGAGTTGAAGATTGACCGCTCGTTTGTGCGCGATGTGCTGACCGATCCCAATGACGCCGCGATTGCCAGAACCATTGTGGCGCTGGCCAGCACGTTGGGCCTGAGCGTGATTGCCGAGGGCGTGGAAACCACCGCGCAACGCAGCTTCCTGGAACGCGTCGGCTGCCACGTCTATCAGGGATTTCTCTACAGCCGACCGGTGCCAGTGGCTGAATTCGAGCAATACGCCGTTGACTGGGCGGCACAGAGCCGGTTGCGCCGCGCTGCCATCATCGTAGAGACGGAAGAAACCGAGTAGATGGCTCGGATAAAGTATTGTTAAGTAGTAAGACGGAGAGGCACAAGGAAAAAGGAGTTATTAATGAAACTCAAACGGCTGGTTGTATTGGCTTTTTTAACGAATGTTCTCGTTCTCTCAGCGCAGACGGTATCGAGGGAACGTCAAACATATCTTAATGCTCTCAAGGACTATAACGACTTTGTTGAACATCCCAAGGGACACGTCTATAACGTCTATCCCAAAAATCGCAGTGATGAATTGTGCTACTTGTCGGCTCAAATTGTAATAGCTGCTGCTCATGATCCAGATTTCGCAAGAGATTTGAATAGCGATGGTGAAAACAAGGAATGGAGACGTTGGATAGATATCCGGGAACAAAAATTGAAATGTTAAAGAATAAGACGTTGGATTCTCTCGCTTGTACATAAGTCGAGATACTCAGGATGGCACTTCCTTTTCCAAATTCATGTTTTGGCTCAGAGGTAGGGAGGTGTTCTCCTCTTCGTTGCTGGGAGTGAGATTGCCGCGCATCTGCTCCAACCGCTGCATAACCTGGGCTAGCTGACTGTCGTTGTCGTGGCCGCAGAGGCGGGCGCGCTCACAACCACGGCGGGCAATTGCTTCTCGTTCCGTTGGGTGGCCCAGATAGTAGCGAATCTTTGCGGCGCACTCCTCGACGGAAGAAAAGAACTCCGCCTCCTTGCCCTCTTCGAAGCACAGCCGGTGGCCCGCTGTGCGCAGTGCGAGCAGAAAGCCCTGACAGGCGGCAATCTCGAAGGCCTTGTGCGCCACATCCTCCTGGTTCAAATGGGTCAAAAAGGCGAGGTTGATCCTGGACTTCCAGATCCCCTCGCGATAGGCTGCATCCTTCAGCATTCCCCCACGCAGGTAGCGCTGGTACTCATCGGCACGCAGGAACTTCTCCCAGCGCGGGCCGCTGATGGTTACCGGCAGCTTGTGGACCTCGATCAACTGGCGCAGGAACTGCGGGCGGTCCTCATAGGGACTGCCAATGTACGAGACTTCGCGGTCGCGATCTTTATCCGTCCAACCCTCCGGCGGGGGAAAGTGTTGCGCGGGATCGTAGCTGAGCTGCACCTTGATGAAGTTCAAGCCCCATTGCTGGTAGCGGGGAATGTCAGCGGTCCTCAACAGACAGTGCAGGTCCAGTAATTTGAAGATGCGATAGAACTGCAACCAGCAGCCGTCGTTGCGCGGTCCGAAGGGATTGTCCTGGAGATAGCAGACGGTCAAAGCGCCGGTTTGGCGAATGCTGTGGATGGTCTCCGGGGTCAGCAGTGTGGGCTTGTCGAGCCACACCACCTCCGGCAGCTCGCGGCGCACTGTGGCTACCAGATCGGCGTTGATCCGGCTGATCAGCGGACCCACCGGAAAGCGCTCACGCAGAGCGTTCACGATGCGTCCCGAGGGGGTATAGCGGCTGATGTCAAAGGGTAGAATCGACTGCCCCAGCCGCTCCAAAGCGTGATAGCGGTAGAGGCAGGTTCCGCCGCTCTCCAGTGGCGCTACATATAAGATTCTAAGTGGCATATGTGCATGTCTTTCTTGCGTGCTGTGCGTAGATTTCATTAAAAAACGACTGTCATCCGAGAGAGCGCAGCGAAGAACCCGCGGTTCGGGTGATTTTCAGCGAATCGGAGCAAAGGGTTGCATCCTATATCTAAAACAAAAAAGCAGTCCTTCGACTGCGCAGGTCGCACAAAAGGCGCCCTGCTCTGCTCAGCGTGTTTTTGTAAGGCCTATTCAATCAAGCAAGCTGGATAAGACGACCCATAGAGATAGATGCCTGCGCAGGCAAGTGGTTGCCTTGGCAAACAGGCTGCAAAACCAACCCGGCCCGCAACTCGAGTTGAGTTGCGGGCCGGATCTTTCTTACTTTGGTTGGAGCTTACTTGGTCGAGGTCAGCGCGCCCAGATCAGCAGCCATCTTCTCGGTCGAGAAGGCTTCGATCAGATCGCCGTCCTTGAGGTCACTGAAGCCCTGGAGACCGATACCGCACTCCATGCCGTTGGTGACTTCCTTGGCGTCGTCCTTGAAGCGCTTGAGCGAACTGATCTTGCCCTTGAAGACCTGCTCCCCGCCACGCATGACCTTGATTTCGGCGTCGCGACGGATGACGCCATCCTGCACTCGGCAGCCGGCGATGGTGCCGACCTTGGGAATGCGAATGACGGTGACCACTTCGGCGCGGCCGACGTAGTTTTCCTTGAAGACCGGCTCCAACAGGCCCATCATGGCCAGGCGGATCTCATCCTGCAACTCGTAAATGATGGAGTGCAGGCGGATTTCCACGTTCTCCTGATTGGCCAGTTCGGCGGCCTTGCGCTCGGGGCGGACGTTGAAGCCGATGATGATGGTGTTGCTCGCCGTAGCCAGCAGCACATCGCTCTCGGTGATCGAGCCCACGCCAGAGTGAATGACCTTGATGCGTACCTTTTCGGTCGACATCTTGACCAGCGAATCGGCCAACACCTCAACAGATCCAGTCACGTCGCCCTTGATGATCAACGGCAGATCCTTGACGCCGGCAGTGCGAATCTGCTCTGCCAGGCCTTCCAGCGAGACGCGGGAGCTCTTTGCCAGTTGCGACTCGCGCTCCTTCATCTTGCGGTACTGGGCAATGCCCTTGGCCTTGTCGCGATCCGCCACCACCAGGAAGGTGTCGCCGGAGTCGGGCATGGATTCCAGACCCAGTACCTCGACCGGAGTCGAAGGACCAGCTTCGGTCAGGGCGCGGCCACGATCGTCGAACATGGCGCGGACCTTGCCGAAGGTGTTGCCGACAATGTAGCTGTCGTTGATGCGCAGGGTGCCGTCCTGAACCAGAACGGTGGCCACGGAACCGCGGCCGCGATCCAGCTTGGCCTCGATCACGCTGCCCACTGCCTTGCGTCCCGGAGTGGCCTTGGGAGCCTTGATATCCGAAACCAGGCAGATCATCTCCAGCAGCCCATCCAGATTGATGCGCTTTTTGGCCGAAACCTCAACGAAGACCGTGCTGCCTTCGCCGCCGCCCCACTCCTCGGGGATCAGGCCGCGATCAGCGAGCTGCTTCTTGACCCGGTCTGAATTGGCGTCGGGTTTGTCGATCTTGTTGACCGCCACGATGATCGGCACGCCGGCAGCCTTGGCGTGATCCACCGCCTCCAGGGTCTGGGGCATGACGCCGTCGTCGGCAGCCACTACGATGACCACGATATCGGTCACCTTGGCGCCGCGAGCACGCATGCGGGTAAAGGCTTCGTGACCTGGCGTATCCAGGAAGACGATCTCGCGGCCCGAGGCAGGAGAGCCTTCCTTGGTGAACTTCACCTTGTAGGCGCCGATGTGCTGCGTGATGCCGCCGGCTTCGCCGCCCGCCACATTGGTCTCGCGGATGGCGTCGAGCAGGCTGGTCTTGCCGTGATCGACGTGGCCCATGACCGTGACCACCGGCGAACGGGGAACTTCCAGCTCGTCGATGTTGTCCGACTCGAGCACTTCCTCGATCGACTGGTTGGCGATCTCTTCTTCGTAGCTGATGACGTTGGCCGCGGCGCCGAACTTGGCCGCCACATCCTTGACCATCTCCGCGTCCAGAGACTGGTTGACGGTGACAAAGACGCCGCGCATGAGCAGCGTTGCGATCAGATCCTTGGCGCGAATGTCGAGCTTCTCGGCCAGATCCTTGACGCTGATGCCTTCGGTGACGGTGATCTCGCGAGTGATGGGCAGCGGTTCATTGCTGATGTATTGTGCACCGCCATAACGTGGCGGCGGCACAAATCCCTTCATCGGACCTTCCTTGGTCTTGGGATACTGCTGACGACCACCACGGCCCTTTGCGGGAGCGCGCTGCGGACGCGGAGCCTCGCCCGTAGGCGCTGCGCCTCCAGCGCCACCCGGACGGGGAGGGCCACCAAAACCAGGACGAGGCGGGCCACCGAAGCCGGGCCGTGCGCCAAAGCCGGGACGCGCGCCGGGACCGCCGGTAGGACCGCCGGGGCCAGCATAGCCGCCCGGAGTGGTGCGGGTCGGATGCTTGGGTCGGGGACCGCCGGGGAACTGACCGGGGGGATACTGTCCAGGAGCGCCACCGGGCCGGGGCGTATAGCTGCCAGGACCGCCCGTGGGACCACCGGGACGACGATCAAAGATGGGCCTGCCACGCTGAATGCCGCCAGCAGCCTGATTGCCGGTAGGCGCCATCGGCGGCGGAGCCACCACAATCGGAGCCTTGTACACCGGACGAGGACCGGTCTGCGGCATGACGATGCGGCGGGCGGGTTGTCCAGGGGTAGGCGAAAGCGTGTGGGTGTGGCCGGGAGCGCGATGCGCGGGCGTTGCCGCCACAGGCGCCGCGGGAGCCGCAACAGCAGGCGCTGCCGGTGCTGATTCAGCAGTCGGAGCTTCGGCAACCGGAGCAACCGCGACAACCGGAGCCGCCACTGCAGGTGCTTCCGCAACCGGCGCAGCAGCAGGCGTTTCCACGGCGGCCGGAGCGGCAACCACGGGAGCAACTGGAGCAGACGCAGTTACCGGAGCAGCCACCGGAGCAACGACAGTTTCCAAAACCACAGGAACTGCGGGAGTCGGAGCAGCCACCGCAACCGGTTCAGCCGGACGCGGAGCAGGCGGAGCCACGGCAACCACGGGCGGCTTGACCACCACCGTGACCGGGGGAGCAGCTGCGGCAACGGCGGGGCGCACCGGCTGGCCGTTCACCACGGGAGCCTTGGCGACCACCGGATGGGCCGGAGGACGGGAAGCAATCGCCGGCTGCGAGCCGGGAATGGAGATGATGGGAGGCGCCTGACGGGGCAGAGGAACAATTCTGCGCGGTTCCGGACGGTTTTGGGCCGATCCCTGCGCGGCGGGCGGAGCCGCCACGGCTACCACCGGCGGTGTGGGCCGTGCTGCCGAAGGAGCGGGCGAGGTAACCGCCGGCCGCGAGGGCGCCTGATGTTGCCGGGCGTCTTCTTCCTTCTTGGCCAAAATGGCCTTCATCACATCTCCGGGCTTGGAGACGTGGGAGAGATCGATCTTGGGCACTATCCCTTGCGGCGCGCGCGATCCTGCCGAGCTGCCGCCACCGGACCGGGAGCCGCGGGTAAAGTGCTCGCGAACCTTCTCGGCCTCAAATGCTTCCAGGGAGCTGGAGTGCGTCTTACCGCTATCCAGGCCGAGTTCCACCAATACCTCAAGAATTCGCTTGCTCTTGACTTCCATCTCTCGCGCGAGATCGTTGATCCGAACCTTACTCATCCGCCTCTTTTCAAATGGTGCTACCCAATGCCGGTTAGTTGTTCATAGCTACCCCAGGACATTGGCTGTTCATGAACACTACGTTCCTGCCTGATTGACCAACAGAAGGAAAGCGCATTACGCGCCTTCCTCCTGGGCCGCCTGCTCGTCCGCAATCTCTTCCGTCTTGATGACGTCTTCTATCTCGGTTTCGGCTTCAACTTCCGCTTCCGCGTCGGCTTCCATGACCGCATCCGTGGTAAATTCCGTAACCGGGGTTTCCTCAGCCACCACTTCCGCCGCTTCGTCTGCTGTCTCCGCGATGGATTCTGTCGCTTCCGCCGTCTCGGCGTTTTCTTCAAAGTGGCCGAAGTAATGCCGCACCGCTACGCTGATGCGTTCCAAAGTCTTTTCGCCGATGCCGGGAATCTCTTCCAGCTGTTCGGGGGTCATATCCGCCAATGACTCGACGGTGGTGATGCCGGCGGCAACCAGCTTCTGAATGATGCCGTCGCCCAGCTCCGTGACCTGTTCAATCGGCGTCGAGGGACCGCCGGAGAGAGCCTGCATCTGCTGCTCTACCTCCTGCCGCTTCTCCTCTTCGCTCTTGATGTCGATCTTCCAGCCCAGCAGCTTGGCCGCCAGACGCACGTTCTGCCCCTTCTTGCCGATGGCCAGAGAGAGCTGAGTGTCGTCGACGATCACTTCCAGCTGCTTCTCGGTCAAATCGGTGATGGAGACGCGGCTGACCTTGGCCGGCTGCAATGCCTTCTCGGCAAAGGTTGTGATCTCATCGCTGTACTCGATGATGTCGATCTTTTCGCCGCGCAACTCGCGGATGATCGACTGCACGCGCATACCCTTCATGCCCACGCAGGCGCCGACCGGGTCCACGTCCTTGTCGCGCGACTGCACGGCAATCTTGGTGCGCTCGCCGGCTTCGCGAGCGATGGCCCGTACCACTACGGTGTTGTCATAGATCTCGGGAACCTCGGACTGGAAGAGGTTCTGCACCAGCTCGGGAGCGGCGCGCGAAACAACCACCTGCGGACCCTTGGCCGCGCGGTCCACCTTGAGCAACACCACGCGAACCCGCTCGCCGATGGTGAACTGCTCCAGACGCGACTGCTCCCGCTTGGGGCAGCGCGCTTCGGCCTTGCCCAGGTCGAAGACGATGTCCTGACCTTCGATGCGCTTGACGGTGGCGTTGAGAACTTCCTTTTCGCGATGCGCGTACTCGTTGAAGACCGTGTCGCGCTCGGCCTCACGCACCTTCTGGAAGATGACCTGCTTGGCCAACTGCGCCGCAATGCGGCCCAGTGGCGAAGTCTCTTTGTAGATGCGAATCTCGCTGCCCAGTTCCACGCCCGGAACCATCTCGTTGGCCGCGGTGAGCGTGATCTCGTTGAGGGATTCTTCGCTGACGGCGTCGTCGGCAACCACGGTCTTGTAGATATATGCCGTGATCTCGCCGGTCTCCCGGTTCATCTCGCCGCGCATATTCTCCTGGAGCTTGTAAAACTTGCGTGTGGCCAGGGCGATCGCTTCTTCAACCGCGCCCACCACGATCTCAGGGTCGATGCCCTTCTCGTGACTCAGGAGTTCGATGCTTTGATACAAAACACTGGCCATACTGTGCGTGCTCTCTCTGGTATTGCCCATACGGCGGGTTTTGGCGCCGCGCCGGTTGAAAGTGGGTTGAATCCCTTCGGGACGTATTCTCCCCGCCGCCTGCGGCGAGGCAAATCATTTTCTCTGATGGGCGCAAGGCCTGTCATCCGGAGCGGGGCGAAACGCAGTCGTCGTACCTGCGGGCCTGTCGCTGGAAACTCAAGACGCATGCTTGAGAGCGGATCGACCTGGAACACATCGGGGAACTGGTGCTTCCGGTCTCGCACTTGAGACTGGAAGCACCCAAAAAATTAGATCTCGGGCACCAACTGCGCCTTCTCAACGTTGCTGAGCGCAATCTCCACGGTGCTGACGCCGGTCTTCCGGCTCTTGCTGTTCTGTTTGACGGCGGAGAGGTCCAGCGTAATCAAGGCCTCTGCTCCATCTGCTGCCGCCGGGCTAAAGGCTATGATGCGCCCTTGCCAGTGACGGTTGTTGCGAATCGGCTCGAAGGTCTGCAACTTGGCCAGGCAGCCGGTAAAGCGCTGATAGTCCACGGCCTTGAAGAGCTTCCGATCCAACCCTGGGGAACTGGCCTCGAGCGTGTATTCAGCTCCCGGAACCAGATCTTCCACATCTAACAGCACGCCGTAATCGCGTGCAAAAGCGGTGCAATCCTCATGGGTGATGCAGGAAAGCTGCTCGACGTTGAGCGAACCCTCGGCCAGTCGTTCCGGCAGTGCCTGCTCGTCTTCCCCGGCTTCACCGGCAACTGCTGCTGCAATTCTGGCCTTGAACTGGGCGCGACCCTCGGCGTTCTTTTCCAAAAGAATACGTAACGTCCGCTCTTTTGCCGGGCCAATGAACTCCAGATCAACAACTTCCAGCCCGTGCGAAGCGGCCACCCGTTCTGCCGCCGATCGAATTTGTTCCAGCTTGGCCATCGTTCCCACGCCGCCCCTGCGGCTCTTTCTCAATGTGCTTCGACGGAGGGTTCAGTTGCGCCCCTGGCGCTGGCCGAACTGACTCATAAGAGAGGCTTTGTCATTCATTCTGCGCGGCCCGGAAAAGGCTGCCGTTCGCAGGACTTTTGCCCCAAATAAAAAGTGGGCTCTAAGCCCACTCATCTCTCCGCCAGCCGGTGCGGTCACGGCGTTTCAGGCGGACAAACTCGTCTGCATCCTTAGCATAGGCTGAAATGCTGGGAAATTCAATCACCAAGTGTGAAAAGAGGGAAGAGGTACAGGGAAAAAGGCACAGATTGACCCCTTTGCCAAGTTACGGAAGCGATGAATACTTGGTGGAGATGGGAAGCCCGCCAACTTGCCAACTCGCAGTCCGCGCAGCGGGGCTAATAGGCTATTACCAATCATCGTATCTTCCGATTTGCCGTCAAATTATCGAGTGGTTTGAGGCGCTAGGTTGTTTAAAGAATGAATTGGCATCCTGAGCATAGCGAAGGATCTGCATTTATAGAACCTCAACCAAAAGCAGGTCCTTCGACTGCGCAGGTCGCAACAAACACGAACTGCTCCGCTCAGCGATGACAGCTTTTGTTGATCGGATGAGCAACTTAGGACTAGGGAGTGTCGTCACGAGACTGGTGGATGTGCGAAACTATTTTTGTGAGCGATCAACCTGCAGCCTATCACCGTCACGATTTGAGCGATCATGCCTGGGAATTACTTTCTGCCCATCTTCCGGGC